>ENA-ORXR01000024-ORXR01000024.1-marine-metagenome-genome-assembly--contig:-NODE-24-length-226960-cov-71.774223_pt1 | contig 226960 bp, 182 predicted proteins | sample MGYA00237866_ERZ511479 | MGnify/ENA metagenome assembly ERZ511479 | reverse complement strand
ATAGATTTTCGCTCTTCTGTAAGTAATCCTATTGTCCTGTAAATTGTCATTAGTTAGCAATGCTAAATCTCTAAAGTTAATACCTCGCAGATAAAAAGAAAGCATAAAATAATCTCTTGACCTTTTAATGGCACTCTGTCCTGAAAGTTCTAAAGCATTAATGGCTATTAGTTGAGCTTTAGTTAAACTTCTGCTTAAAGTCTTTTCTGTTTTAATTGTGAATTTTTTAAAAGGATAATACTTCGCATCTACAATATTGCATTTAATGGCTTTGTTGTATAAGGCTCTTATAGCTCTAAAATAATTGGCAATACTATTGATTTTAATTCCATTGCTTTTAAACTCTGTTTCCCATAGTACCAAATTAGTATAGTTGATTTCTTCAAATGGTAAGGTGGTAGATTTACACAACTTCTTTAATACATTACAAGCAGTTTTATAAGTCTCTGCATTACCCATTTTACCAGCTTTAATTTGTTGAAGATACATTGTTTCAGCAAAGGCAAAAAAGTCTTTTACAGGCTCTTTATTGGGCTTGTAGAAAGCTTGTATGTCAGTTAAGCAAATGTTTGGTTTGCTCAATGAACATTCAATTACTTCTTTCTGATGTTGAACTAAAACCTGTTGTAATTGCAGATTAATAATATTCCAATTGGGGCAGTTTCTTTTCAGTTGACTTGTATTGATATTCCAATATTTAGGCTTTAAATTAATACCAATATTCTTGTACCAAACTTTCTGATTAACTGTAAATTTTAATTTTATAGGAAAACATCCTGATTTAAGTTTCCTTCGCTTATCCTTTACCAATTTAATACGAACCATAATAATAAAATTTATGGTTGAAACCACATTAAAAATGTAACACAGAATTTGACACGGTTTTTTAAGAAATGCCCTCAATTTGCAGCAATTTGAAACACTCCCCATCAAACCTCCACCAACAAAAAAACCCTTGCAACTCATTGAATTGCAAGGGTTTAAAGTGTCGGGGTGGCAGGATTCGAACCTGCGACCCCCTGTTCCCAAAACAGGTGCGCTAACCGGACTGCGCTACACCCCGTACCTAAATAATTTATAGTTTTTTTTCAAAACTAAGCGGTGAAGGCGGGATTCGAACCCGCGATACACATTTCTGCGTATGCCGATTTAGCAAACCGGTGGTTTCAGCCACTCACCCACCTCACCAAAAGTGTGTTTTGCCATTTTAATGGAGTGCAAATGTAAGACAATAAAAACTATTTACAAGCACTTTTATAAAAAAAATGAAAGGAAATTTAAAATAGCGTTTTAAGAAATAAACACACAATTATTTTTATTAATTATTGATGTTGTTATAAAAAAAGTTCTTACTTTTGCATTTCGTTTTTTTACGAAGTACTAATTTATTAAATATTTGAATGAATAATAATTACGAAACAGTAATAGTTTTTACGCCTATTTTAAATAGCGAAGAGGTTAAAAAGCAAATACAAAAATATACTGATCTTATTAAAGAACAAGGTGGTAGTATTTTGCACGAAAATCATTGGGGTTTAAAGCAATTGGCATATCCTATTCAAAAGAAAACAACCGGTATTTATCATATTGTTGAGTATGATGCGCCTACAGGTTTTATTGATAATTTAGAGCTACAATTTAGAAGAGACGAAAATGTAATGCGTTTTTTAACAATCGTTTTAGATAAATTTTCTTTAGATTATAACGAGCGTAAAAGAAATGGTTTAATCGGAAGAAAAAAAGAGCCGAAAGAACAAGTTGAAGAATTAGCAGCTCCGGCTGTAAAAGTTGCTGCAGCTGAACCAAAAGCCGAAGTTGTAGAAAATAAAGTAGCGGCTGAAACTAAAATTGAAAATAATAACGAATAACAGTAATGGCACAAAATAAGAACATAAGATTTCTTGCAGCACCAAAAATTGGGATTCAGCGTAAAAAATACTGCCGTTTTAAGCGTAGTGGTATAAAATACATTGATTATAAAGACCCCGTTTTTTTAGCTAAATTTTTGAACGAGCAAGGTAAAATCTTACCAAGAAGATTAACAGGAAACTCACTAAAGTACCAACGTAAAGTGGCACAAGCAATCAAGCGAGCACGACATATCGCTATTTTACCTTATGTAACCGATTTATTTAAATAGTAAATTCTAATGCAAGTAATATTAATAGAGAATGTAAAAGGGCTTGGTAAAGTCAATGACTTAATTGAAGTTAAAGGTGGGTATGGTAGAAATTTTCTATTGCCAAACCGTTTAGCTTTAATGGCCAATAAAAGCAATAAAAAAATTGCAGCCGAAATAGTTTCGCAGGCACAGCGTAGAGAGCAAAAAGTATTAAGCCAATTTGAAGGCTTAGTGAAGAAGTTAGGTGAAAGAACAATAAAAGTTGGTGCAAAAGTAGGTACAACTGGTAAAATTTTCGGAAGTGTTACTAACGTACAATTAGCAGATGCCATAAAAAAATCTACTGGCGAAGAGGTAGATAGAAGAAAGATCACCATTTTATCAGATGAAGTTAAGGCTTTAGGAGCGTATCAAGCACAATTAGTGCTGCATCCAAAAGTTAAAGTTGATTTTAATTTTGAAGTAATCAGCGAATAAACAAACTAATTTTTTTGATTTGAAATGGCCATAACTTCTTTGTTATGGCTTTTTTTTTGAAACATACTTTCTATAAATATTTAAATAATGTCAGAAGCCAAAAAGCCACTAAATTTTATTGAGCAAATAATTGAAAAAGATATTGCTGAAGGTAAAAATGATGGTCGTGTTCATACACGTTTTCCGCCCGAACCAAATGGTTATTTACATATTGGCCACGCAAAAGCTTTATGCACTAATTTTATGATTGCTCAGAAATATGGTGGTAAAACAAATTTGCGTTTTGATGATACTAATCCCGTAAAAGAAGATGCCTCCTATGTAGCTGCAATAAAAGAAGATATAAAATGGTTAGGTTTTGATTGGGAAGATCGCTTATTTTTTTCCTCAGATTATTTTCAACAATTGTATGATTATGCTATTATTTTAATTAATAGAAGTTTAGCCTATGTAGATGATACTTCACAAGAAGTGATGTCGAAAATGAGAGGCACACCCAAAGAACCTGGCGAGGAAAGCTCCTATCGTAACCGAAGTGCTGATGAAAATATGGACTTGTTTGAGCGGATGAAAAATGGAGAATTTGAGGAAGGTAGTAAAGTTTTACGTGCCAAAATTGATATGAATTCCCCTAATATGCACATGCGCGACCCCGTTATGTATCGTATTTTAAAAGCACATCATCACCGTACTGGTAATGCTTGGTGTATTTACCCCATGTATGACTATGCGCATAGTATTAGCGATTCTATAGAAAAGGTTACGCACAGTTTATGTTCTTTAGAGTTTGACGATCATCGTCCGTTATATAATTGGTTTTTAGAAAAACTCGAAATTTTTCCTAGTAAACAATACGAATTTGCACGTTTAAATTTGGATTATACCGTTATGAGCAAACGAAAATTGAAGGAATTAGTAGAAAATGATACTGTAAAGGGTTGGGACGACCCACGTATGCCAACCTTGAGTGCGCTGCGCAGACGAGGTTTTACACCGCAAGCAATTATAAACTTCAATGAACGAGTAGGTTTAGCCAAAAGAAATAATGTAATAGAATATTCTTTGTTAGAATTTTGTGTTCGAGAAGATTTGAATAAGAAAGTGGCCCGCGTAATGGGCGTATTAAACCCACTTAAAGTTACTATTACTAATTATCCTCATAATAAAATTGAAGAATTAGAACTGATTAATAACCCCGAAAATGAAGCAGCAGGCAGCAGAAAAATTCCATTTAGTAATGAAATATGGATTGAGAAAGAAGATTTTATGGAAGATGCGCCCCGTAAATTTTTTAGGTTAAAACCAGGTGGGGTAGTGCGTTTAAAAGGAGCTTACATTATTCAATGTGATGAGGTGATAAAAAATGAAGCAGGCGAAGTAGTAGAATTGAAATGTAGCTATTTTGAAAATAGTAAAAGTGGGCAAGATACTAGCGGGGTAAAATCGAAAGGTGTTATTCATTGGGTAAGTATAGCGCAAGGTATTGAAGCTGAAGTTAGAATTTACGATCGTTTGTTTACTGACCCCACGCCAGATGCACATAAAGATGGTACTACATTTAATGATTACATAAATGCTAATTCATTAAAAGTGATAAAGGCAATTGTTGAGCCAAGTTTGGCCAATGCGAAGCAATTAGACCAGTTTCAATTTATGCGTAAAGGTTATTTTAATGTTGACTATGATTCAAAACCAAATGCCTTGGTATTTAACCAAACGGTTACTTTAAAAGATAGTTGGAGAAAGAAACAATAAGTTTGTGTCAGTTTTGTTTGTTCTATCATTTAATATTAAGAAATGTTTATTGGCACTACTTACCAAGTCTAAAAAAGTTTCAAAATAGACTTGTATAACTTACTTTTTTGTGAAAAAATATAAGCTACATTTTCAGTTTTTTTGTTAGATGTTATGCATCTTTAAAAAATGGAGGAACAAGAATTTACAAATAATAACAAAGTAAATGTACAGATTGAAAAAAGTTGGAAGACTGCGCTGTCAAACGAATTTCAGCAAGCCTATTTCGCTAATATAAAACAGGCTTTATTAAATGAAAAAAAGCGAGGCATTTCCGTTTATCCACCAGGGCCATTAATTTTTAATGCCTTTAATTTAACCCCGTTCAATAAAGTAAAAGTGGTTATTTTAGGTCAAGATCCATATCACGGACAAGGACAAGCGCATGGTTTAAGTTTTTCTGTACCAAATGATGTAAAACCGCCACCATCACTAAAAAATATTTATAAAGAAATAAAAAGTAACTACCCAAATTTTGAGATGCCCAAAACAGGCAACTTAATACAATGGGCAACACAGGGTGTGTTTTTGCTTAATGCAATGTTAACTGTGCAGGCAGGTAAACCAGCTTCACACCAAAAATTGGGTTGGCAAAATTTTACTAATGCGGTAATCAAAACGCTTTCAGAAAGAAGAGAAAATCTTGTTTTTATGTTATGGGGAAAATTTGCCCAAAGCAAAGCTACTTTAATTAATAGTGAAAAACATTTAGTATTGATGGCTGCTCATCCATCGCCATTTTCGGTACAATATGGTTTTTATGGATGTAAACATTTTATAAAAGCCAATGAATATTTGGCTAAAAAAGGGAAGAAGGAAATTGATTGGAGAGTATGAATAATTACGTAATGGCTCAATCCTTAAAAACCATAGGTGTTGCAGCGGCACGCCTTGCAGGAAAATAACTGGCCAAGCAGCCTATTACTATAACAGTTATACCAATTATAATAAAATCATTTAATCTAAATTCTACAGGAAAAGCATCTATTAAAAACATTCCACTTTGATTGAGTTTTATTATTTCAAAATATTGCTGTAACAAACCTATAACAATAGCAATAATGCTACCCAAAATAGCACCCGTAAACGACAGCAATAATCCAGTAGTCAAAAATAATCGGTTAATTTGCTTGTTAGTTGCGCCCATTGCTTTTAGTATGCTTATATCTTTCCGCTTTTCAATTACCAACATTGAAAGTGAACCAATAATATTGAAAGCGGCAATCAATAAAATAAAAGATAATATTAGGTAAGCCACTAATTTTTCACTTTTCATTACCTTATACAGGGTATTATCAATTTGAAAACGATTGGTAATTTTTAAATTTGGTGCTAATATTTGTTTTAACTCTTGCTGAAATTCTACTAAATCAACACCTTCTGTTAATGCTACTTCGATAGCACTTATCTCATTTCCACTTTCAATTAATTCTTGCGCAAACATCAAATCTACAAATACGTATTTTGAGTCAAACTCTTTTTCAATACTGTAAAAACCCATGGGCCATATACTTTTTATGTTGACCATTTTTGATGGGTTAGTGGTGTTTAGCTTAACATTCTTTTTGGGCATAAAAACCCGTAGTTCACCAAAATCATCAAACAAGCTTAATGACAAAGCTTTGGCTACACCGAGGCCAAGCACCGCAATATTACTACCTTTCTTTATCCTAAAATAACCATCAACTAAACAAGTATCAACAGCGTTAACTTTTGTATAATTTTCATCAATGCCTTTTAAGCGAGCAAAATATTGCTTTCCATCAAAATCAAAAATGGCGTTCTCTTCTAAAACTAAAGAATAGGCCTCAATTTCATCAAAATCATCTAACTTTGTTAAAAATGCACCATTGGGTTCAAAGGTCTTTCCTTTATCCACTTCAACTACTAAATCTGCCCTAAAGCTATCATATAAAGAAAGTACCAAATTTTCGAAACCATTGTAAACAGATAGCACTAGTATCAAAGCCATCGTACCAATCATCATTGCTAATAATGATATGCCCGAAAGTATATGAATTGCGTTGGTAGATTTTTTACCAATTAAATATCGCTTTGCTATGGGGAGAATAAACTTCAATTAATGGTAAAGCTACTGTTTATAAACTAATATTTTTTTCAATTTATAATCGGTAACATATAGTTCATTATTAATTATGGCAACATCAGTTGGGTTTTCAAAACCGGTATCAATAATTTGTTGCAGTTGGCCTATATGATTGTAGATAAGAAGTCTTCCATTTTCAAAATCTGTTGCGTACACATAATTATCATCAACAAAAATGCCTGTTGTGGCGTTCATCTTTTCTGGTCTACCAAAGGTACGCAAATGTTTACCATTTAAATCGAAAACCTGTATGCGGTGATTATAAGCATCTGCCGCGTATAAAATATCATTATGAAAATGCACATCAGTTGGGTATTCAAATTCTGCTGGCTTATTCCGCCCTTTTTTCCCAATACTTTGCCATCCTTTCTTATTTTTAAGCAAAACCCTGTGGTTATAAAAATCGGCAATTGCGATATAATTATTATCAACTGCTACACCAGCTGGGGCATCTAAGTCCATATCAATTGGTAATGTTTTGTTGTTGTTATTTTTTGAAATGATGGTAATTGTATCTCTACCATATTGCGGAATGTATAAATTCCCTTTATTGTAAGCAATATGCATCGGCCGTTCAAAATTTTCTAATTTTTGCAGCACCTTACCTTCCCTATTAATTTTTACAACTTGGTTATTATCTCCATCACTTAGCCAAATATCGGTGCCATCAAAAGCTAAACCAATAGGTGTAATATTGCCAAGTTCAATGGCTTTTACAAACTTAAATTCTTTATAGCCGCTGCTGCAGCCAACCAGCAGTAAAAGTAATGTAGTTAAAGCAATATTATATTTATTCAACATTGTCTGTACTGGTGTTTTTCTTAAATGGAACTATGGCATCTATTTCAATTCTATCATATTGACAACAACCGGGCAAGGCGCTATAAGCATCATCTATTGCTTTCATTTTTTCAGTATCGTAACCTGCAGCACTAATGGCTTCGTGTAAATCTCGCTCACTTACTTGGCTATCTAAATATTTAATGGTAACATACTTTTTCTTTTTGTTCCACTTTGCATCAGACACTCCGTATAAGCTCATTACCGCACGTTCAATTCTACCTCTGCACATATTACAATTACCAGCTACGTCAAACTCAATAGTTTGGTTAGCGGTATAGTCTATTTCTGGAGTTTCGTATTCAAATTCTTCTATACTACCATCGGCCCTTTTTATACTTAGTGCCATTGGCGTATAACCAGCTTTTATAACTTGGTATTTTACTTCTTCTATTGAAATATTATTTTCTGTTGGATAAGTAAAAGAAGTTAAACCACTTTCCATTTCAATTTTAAAAGCTTTTACTCCTTTCAATTCTTTCATTTTCTTTTCTAAACCATAAGCGCAAAAAGGGCAGCCTAAACCATCAACCTGAACGGAGACTTCATCTTTAAGGTTATTTTTATCGTTCTTTATATTTTTTTGAGCTAACAAACTTGTGGTTGCGAAACTTAGTAATACTATTGTTATAAATACATTAATTATTTTCATTTTCATTTTTTTATTCTTTGACTTAAAAAATTAACTGGGGTTAAATAATAAACCTGGTACCAAACAATAAGGTATACTTCTGTTGGTCGGTACCGTTTTGAATTAGTGGTATTTTTATTGCCGTTTCAAACGTAATTCGTTTTATGGCATACTGTATGCCTTGTGCTAAAAATAAATTGTGCGCTCCCGTTTCTAAGTTTACTTCACCATCGTACTCAAAATACAAATTTATTTGTTTAGGTGGATATACCAGCGGCATTAAAGGTAAGCCAGCACTTATTTTATAATGAAAAAAATCTGAGCGATTAGCAACATAATGAAAACCAACATTTGCCCCCAAACCGTAGCGCAAGGCTTCGTAACCAAAAGTAAGGCCTGCAAAAGTTTGCCATTCACCTACACTTATTTCATAATTGTGGCTATCAAAACCTGTTGGAAAAAATTGCTGAACTTTTAAAGCTGCGCGAGCTGTTTTTCTGCTCTCATCCCACCTAAAAAATTGGTATTTCATTTGTACACTTAAATCACCCAACCCTGTTTGTTTATGCTTATGTTTAAAATGATTTACGCCAGCCAAAGGTATGTGGGCGGCAACCAGTAAATTAGGCTTAATAACATAATGTGTCATAAATGGAGCATTAAAAAATCGAACATCTTCTCTAACTTCAACTCTTGTAAGTGTTTTAAATATTATTCTTTTTTCACCTACCATTATAGGCTTATCGGTAATAATTGGTGGTCCTTGTGCTGCTACGGTTAATGTTATAAAACATAAAACAGCTAGTGCTAAATACGTTTTCATTTCACTAAAATTTAAAAATTTGAATACAACATAGGGCAGAGTAGAATGAATAATAGGAAATGAAAACAGGCTAACAAAGGAAATACTGGCTAAAAGCACAAGCTTTTTTAACCAGTAATTGGTAAGATGATTTTGTTTTTAGTTTGAAATATTTTTGCTGTTTTTTGTAAGATGAAGTGGAGTTGATAAGTCCTACAAAATCAGTTATGGTTTTGGTATCATTAGTTGGGTTATTTTTAAATTGATCTTTTGGTATTGAGGTTATCAAAAGATCGCTACAACAATCGACTGGGCAATAAATGCTATCTGCTGTTTTATTATTATTGAAATTTTTATTGTTTGTACTATTACAACAGCTTAGTTCGGTAGTGCAGCAATTTGTTGTTAAACCCTTGCAATAGTGCATACTAATATTAAATGGCAAGGTTGCCAAAAGCATCCAAATAGACAATATTGTATATAGTAAATACTGCATTACTTACAAAGTAAACGAATTTGGGCTGATATATTTCACAAAATACATTAAAAGTATAATTGAAAGTTTTGTTTTGCTTGATTTTTTTTGAAGAAAATAATGCCGAGTTGAAAAAGATCGATGCTAATAGTAACCTCTGGGTGTGCTTTTATTTCTTGCCAAGCTTCAAACATACCGGTTGACCAATTGATGTCGTCAAAAACAAAAATTGAGTGGTCATTTTTAAAATGAAGTAATTGATTGAAGTAATTTATGGTGCTTTCTTTTTTATGGTCACCGTCTATATAAACTAAGTCATATTGTTTGGTTTGCTTTGTTTCTTCTTCAAAAAAATTGCTGAATGTGGTATTGATGGTTTTAATATTTTTAAGTTTTAATTTTTCGAAGTTTTCAAGAGCTACTTCAATAGTGTTGGTACAGGCCTCAATAGAGGTGATGTTGTTTTTAGGATTTGCTTTGGCCATATAAGCAGTACTTAAACCAATAGAAGTGCCTAATTCTAAAATATTGATACAGTTGAAATAATTGACCAATCGAAAAAGTAGTTTTCCTTTTTTTGGTGTAGCGGCTGCTATTTTTAAAATTTGTTTTATTGAGCGGGTGTTAGCCATTTTTTTTGAGCCTGCTCCATGTTCGTTAACAGTAATGTTTTTTTTTAAATGTAACAATTCCGACTTCAAATTGTTAATTTCGTCAAAGGCATAAAAATTTCGATCATCTTGTATAACATTAACCATTAAATGGTATACGAAGGGCGAATGTAAATAGTATTTTGTTTTGGCGAAGACCAAATAACTTAAATATCTATTTATGTATGTAATATTCATAATAAAAAAAACAGCTTACCAAAATTATTGATAAGCTGCTGATAATAATAATAAATTATTTTCTAAATAACTATTGATTTAGTTCTTTATAAATTTTTCTGTAATAATTTCTTTTGAAGTGGCCATTTGAACAAAATAAATTCCGCTTTGCAGGTTAGCAACATTTAATTTTAATGTTTTAAAATTACCACCTTCTGCTAAATTTTGTTGAATTAATTTACCATTAACATCTAAAATATTAAAATTAACGGGTGTATTTTGATTAACGGTATAGTTAATTCTCAATTCGTTTTTAACCAAGTTTGGCTTAATGTTAAGTGTTGTATTTATTATTTTATCAAATGCATCTTTTGTTGGCTTGGTGAGCTTAGGTGCTAAACCACCATTTAAGCAGAATTGGTTACTTTCGATAGCACCAAAATTTCCGCCACCAGAAACTAAAACAGTTCCGTTGGCATCAACTAATTGATAGGTTCCACATAAACCAGGAGATGATACCAAACTTAAGGTACCTACTAAACTACCTGGACTTATTAATGTGCCTGGGGTAATAAAGGTTGAAGCACCAATTCCGCTACTTTGAAAAGGACACATACCATTGTTAAGTGCATCACTAAATTGTAAGGTGTAACAACCATCAGTTAAGCATTCGCTTTCTTTAATAGAAGTATTAGCGGTTTGGGTTCCATAGTTGTTTGAAGAAGCAACTGTATTACCGCTTCCATCTATTATAACCCAGCTGCTTTGTGCCGGAAAGCCATCAAATTGAATATTTAAATCTACTGCTGCACAAGTAGTTAAAGAGCAAGCTGCATTAAAGTCTTCTGATCCATCAGTTTGGCTATTAGCATTGCCTTGTGTGGCATTGTCACCCAAACCACGGCGTGCAAAAGCCTTTCTTATTAAACAGTTGTACTCGCCATTATATAAAGCCTGGTCTGCTGCTAAAATAGCATCTCTGCCATCAACCATACCTGGACTACAAGGTTGTAATTTTAAAGCTTCAGTAACTAAATGCATTGCTATATTATTACCACCAGTACCGTAGTAAATGTCTGTATCAAAGCCATAAGTATCTATTAAATCCCATGTCATCTCCCAAAGCATAGCACACCAAACAGAACCAACACCGTGTGGAACAGCTTCATTTGCAATGTCTAAATAGGTATGTGGATTTATATTAAAATCTGTACTATATGGGTAGGTTCTTATTCCACCTCCACTTAACCCCTGTGAAAGTGCGTAATTTCCAATTGGTCTTGCATCGGTTCTGCTATCTCCTGGCTCAATAGTAAGCATTAAGCCGTAAAAATCGCTCCAACCTTCACCCATTTGTTCAGTATTGCCTAAACAGTTGGGGTTGTTTCTTCCACCGGTTAATCTTAATGAAATACCATGACCATACTCGTGTGCAATAATTCCATTATCTAAATCACTATCGGTTTCGGCAGTTGTTGGAGAAACAATTGTTACATTTAAACCAGGAACTTGAGATCTAATAGTAGCACAATCTGCTTGACTTAACATTACAGCTGGAATGGTAACATTAGCACCCACAGCACCTGCACCCATTTGTAATGTTCCTGGTGAAACATTATTACAAACAATAACAGCAATTGCACCTGCATTTTCTGCATTTAAACATTTAGCACCAAATTCACAGTTCCCCCTGTCTATCAAGGCAACGTTTCCGCTTATTGCACCACCGTTTACTAAGTTTCCACAAGCTTCAGTTGGGGCAGCACTGCCATCGTCAGCAATAACCACATTACCAGTAACATTGTAAGTTGTTGCGCCAAATGCAGCTGGATTATAGTTATAATTACCGGCAACACTAGCAGGAGCATTTGCAGTAACTGAACCTACCGTATTATACCATAAAAACATTTGCATTCTGGCAGCTTGCCCATCAGCAGGAACAGACATATTTGCATTATTCGTGCCACTACCATCTTGTGCATCTGCATTTACCCAATCTGCACCAGTACCACCATTACCATAAGTATTAGCTTGAAAATTACCACTTGCTTCATCAAAGCCATATTGATAAATTACATCGTGCATAATATTATTCATATAAAATAAATTAGTAATAACAGCGCTTTGATTAGTTACGTTAGTTAAAGGTTGGCTTGGGTTAAGCGTAAAATTAAAATCTAAACTAGCTGTTCCATCTGGTGAAAATCCGCCGGTATTATTATCATCTGCATCTTCTCTTGCCCAAACATTGTTGCCACGAGTAAAAGTAAATTCATTACCAGCCGAGCCATTAGTATCATGCCAGCCAAAAGGTGAAGCAATAGGATCGGCAGGGTTGTTAATTGTTTGTTGAGTGCCGTGTAATGGGCTTTCAATTGGTATAGGAAAAACACTATACGTATTGGCTAATTGCTTTTGGTTTGAACTGCTATTTGTTGTCTTTTTATTTTTTGATGCTTTTACATCATTTTTGTTGGTATGTACTTCTGTACAGTTGTGCGCTTCGTTTTCAAAACAATAAACCGTCCAGTTAACTTTGTCCAAAATTTGCCCAGTTTCTGCATCAACACGCATACTCCACCAATCATCCGAATTTGTTTCCGATATTGATAAATCCCAACATAGTTTTAATTCACCATCATCGGTAAGTAAATACATTAATTGTATCGGAATGTCTTCTTCAGAAATACTTCCCTTATTAAAGATTGATTTTTTGGCCTTACCGCCAATTTGCTCTTTTACTGTTGGTAATTGATTAATTTTGTATTTATTAACAGAGGCAACTTTTTGTAGTACTTGTATAGGAGTTAAAGTTGGCGTTGTAACACTAATTTTTGAGGCGATATTTGTAAGGAAATCATTGTTAATTTTTAACAATTTACTATCCGAAGTTAAGTGAATACTGCTTAAAGCGTCAAAAATTGGTATACCGTCATATTGCTGCTGCAAATAGTAATGGGTAATGTTACTTGTGGAACTGGTATGAAAACTAGTAACAGCATAATCTGATATATCTGCAGTTGTTTGTCCTTTTTCATTTGCAGATGCTTTAAGATATGTATTTAAAAAATTTTGATTGTTAACCTTTTGCGCAACAACGTTTTTACAAAAAAATGTTAACGTAAAAAATAGTAGTGTGATGTTTAAAAATAAGCTTAAATTTCTTTGCTTCATAAATTTACAATTAAGTTTTACTTTGATTAAAAATATAAAGCTACAAAATATGCATTAAACATTTAAATTTTAAATCATATAAATTGAAGATTTTGTGATAATTCTTACCCGCCCAAAAATTGAATATTATCTGAAGTTTAAAACTCATAATAATTTTTGGAAGTTTTATCAGTTACTTATTTTTGCCATAATTACGATATAGTATGTTTTTTTAAAGTAAAATGGAAAGTTGACCCTTCACCATATTTAGATTCTACCCATATTTCACCCTTATGATTATGCACAATTCTTTGAGCAAGTTTTAGGCCAAAACCTGTGCCTTTATAATCTTTCTTAGTATGTAATTTTTTCAAAACTAAGAATATTTTTTTATAATATTTTTTAGGAATGCCAATGCCGTTGTCTTTTATTTCAAATTTATATTCGCTATCATTTTCTGTACCAGTTATTATTATTTGAGTTTGTCTTTTTGTATCCGAAAATTTTATTGCATTAGATATTATATTTTTAAATAATTCTAATAATTGTAGTTCATCTCCAATAACTTTAGTAGGTGTTTTTAAAATTTTAATTTTGATATTAGAATCATTAATTTCTGTATGAAATTGTTTTAAGCACTCTTTTAACAATAGCTTTACCGATATAGTAGTTAACTTAGTGCTTTGCTTTTCAAATTTTGAATATTCTAAAATTCCATTCACCAAATTATTTAAGTTATGGGTAGAATCAAGTATAAAAGAAAGATAATCATTTAACTCTTTATCTTTATTATTTTGTAATTTTATACCTAATAATTGAGTAAAAGACATTATATTTCTTATTGGTTCTTTTAAATCATGAGAAACAATAAAGGCAAATTTTTCAAATTCAAGGTTTGATTTTATATAGCTTTCAAGTTTATTAATAGTGTTAGCTAATTTTGTTTTTGATTCAATTAAATCAGTAATATCAACATTTTCTAAAGAAAGCCAATCTTCATTTTCATATACTTTAATATATTTTATAGCATATTTTAGATAACCATATTTATGGTCACTTTTTCTATATAAAACTTGATCGATAATGGTTGTTTTATTTTTAGAAACCAGCTTTATGTGGTTTTTTAATTTTTCTTGTTCTTCTGGCAAACCATTTAACCAACTGCTTTTCCATACTGGTTTTTTAATAAGGTTTGTTTTACTACCATAAAAGTTATTTTGTAATTTTGATGTCTTATTGTCTAACAATAAATTGCCATCTAAATCAAGTTGACAATTAAACCCAAAAGAGTTATCCAATACTGCTTTGAGGTAATTTTTACTTTCAAAAAGTTGCTCACTTATTTGCGAAATCAAACTAAGATCAATAACGGTAACAATTAAATTTTGAGTCAATTTGTTGTTTGGCCGAAGCTCGCTTAAATGCAGCTTAACACTTACTAACGATGTATTTGTTTTTTGTAACTTAGTAATAATGGTATTTTTAAAAATATTATTTTTTAGCGCAGCGTTAAAAAACGTATTTATCTTTTTAAGATCATTTGTTTGAATAAACCTTGTAATAGGTTTACCAATAATTTCATTTTTAGCAAAGCTAATCAATTTAGCAAATGCTCGGTTTACTTCAATTAACTCTAACTTTGAGTTTATAATAACTATGGGTATCGCTTTATTGTTAAATAGTTTATTATATTTTATTTTTGTTTCTCTCAGCTCATTTTTTGTTCTTATTAAGGTCAAATTTGTGTTGTTAAGCGAAGCTTTAATTTTAGTATGCTTGTCAACATCTTGTAGTATTAACGAAAAAATTGTTCCATTTTGTGAAGGCAGCGGATAAAAAGAAGCGTTAACATAAATTACCTTAAATTGATTCGATTTCTTTAATTTGAAAACCATCGAAAATCGTTTATTATTTTTGAGCTTTTCTTTTACCTCATAAATAACATCTTTAATAAAGTTACCATCAATATGTACAGGCTCTAAAAAATTTAAATAATTCTGTTTTAGAAGCTCCTCTTTACTTTTGCAACCAATTATTTGCAACAGCTTTTTATTCACTTCCAATAACTTTTCTTCTTCACTATCAAATATTAAAACACCGTAAGTAGCGCCATAAAACAAGTCTTTATATCTTCTTTCGTTATTTATTAATTTTTCAGTTAAAATAGTTTGTTTTGTAACATCTAATATAGCGTGATATATACTTTTTAGATGGTCGTTTTCATAAATAGCGTTTGCATAAATTTCGGTATATATAATTTGCCCATTTTTATGATAAAATCTGATATTTGTTTTAAAAGAATTAATTCTACCTGCAATCATAGAATTCATTTGTTTTACCATTAGTTTTTTATCATTGGCATAGCAAATGTCACTAAATTTAATTTTTTTGAACTCGCTTATGGTATAACCGAAAATATCTGCTGTTTTGGCATTTACTGTTTGAAGTTTGCTACTGGTATCAAAAATAGCGTGTGCAAACAAGCTGTCATTAAATATAGATTCGTATTTGTTTTTTAACCCATTAACCTGCTGCTGTTTAACTACTTCCTCCGTTATATTCATAAATAACATATCAAAAGTATTGGTTTTACTTAATACTGTATTTCTGTTTAGGGTTAAAAATGTTTTGCAATAAATAGGTACTCCATTTTTTGTAGTAAAAGTATATTGTGAAGTTATATTTTTTTGCTTATTGGTTTTTAACCTATAAAGTTGCTCTTTTAAAACCTTCAAAAAATCAAAGTAAATAATATCTTTTACATTTAAATTATATGTTAAATTTTTGGTATAGCCAAAAAGTTTACAAAATTTATTATTTACATAAAGGAAGTTTAAGTTTTCGTCAATAGTTGTAATTACTAAGGGGCTTTGAGTGGCCTGTTTCTCAAATTGGTTTAATTGTTTTAATAGCGTATTTTGTTGTAAAATTTCATCAGTACATTCTGTAATTAAAACCTTATAACCGATAGCCTTTTTATTTGCATAAATTCTTTTAGTGTAAAAATTACAATATTTTATTTCATTATTTTTTGTAATCAGTTTTCTTACCTTACTTTTTTTTATATTTTTTGTTTTATGAAGCAAGTTTGTTTTTGGTATAATAATTTGGGTTAACTTTAAATTTAGCAACTTTTTTTTTGTGTAACCAGTAAATTTTAAAAACGAATTGCTACCGCTTAAAAACAAACCATTTAGTTTTAAATGAACAAAAAAGAGCGAATTGTTTTCTACACCAATGTCAAAAAACGAATCTAAATTTTGAGCCTCATTATAAGAAATAGAAAGAACAGGCTTAATTATCTTTATTGAATAGCCTTCAAAAGGTGCATCTAATCTTTTTGTTTCAACTGTAGCTTCAAATGTGGTTTTGTTTTTTCTTTTTAAAATCCAATTATCTGTAAATGCTTTTAACTTAAAGTTTTTCTTTTTTCTTTGTTCATATAAAACTTCTTTTCTTACATTATTTTGTTGAATATCTGCAAGTAAATCAATTCCTAAAATTTTTTGATACTCTTTTTTACTATAACCTAAAAGTTGTTCTTGGGCATTGTTAATGTTAACTATCCGGTTAGTTTTTCTTTCAAATAAAATAATAGCTTCCTTTAAAGTATTAAATAATTGCCTAACCAAACTGTTGTTTTTTAATAGGCTTTCATCGTTTATTAAGCTAACCGTTGGTACGCTAAGTATGTGAATACAAAAATTATCATAAGGCACACTTAATTGTATAATTTTTGTTTCAACTTTTAATAATTTATTATTTGATAAAGTTATTGTAATTGGGGTTTTCTTTTCAGGTACTTCTGTTAGTATTTGGTAAATTAAGTTTTGCTCTTCTTTTATACTAAGTTTGTTTTTTTTATAAAAAGAATATAAACTTAAAGTTGGTACACTTAAAAATTCTTTTTTTGAATAACCAAAAAGCTTTAAGGCGGTTTTGTTAACCTGTATTGCTTTTAAATTTTTTACATCGTAAATAATAATACCGTTTGTTGATTCTTCAAAAATACTTCTAAACAACAACTCATTTTCTTTTATTTCTTGTTCGGCAATTTTTAATTTATTTATGTTTATAAAACTTATTGATGCTCCTGGTTTATCGCTATCAATAAGTTTTAAGTTTCTTACTTTTAGCAAGTAATTATTATTCTCTAAATCCAAAAATTCTTCATCAATAGGTGTTCTATTTTTAAGAAAGTTTTTTATAAGCTTTTGCCAATTATCATTTATAAAACTATGTGTAAAATGATGAACAGGGCGGTCAACATCCTTTTCTGTTATGTTTAAAAGCTTTGTTGTCGGTTTCGTAAATTTTTTAATTTTCAACTTATGATCTAAAAATAGAGTAGCAATTTGGGTACTCTCCATCAACGAATCTAAATAGTTATTAGCTTGCGAAAGGTTATTTATTGAGTTTTGATACTCAATATTGATGCTTTGTAATTCTTCATTAACAGAAAGATATTCTTCATTAGTGCTTTGCAATTCTTCGTTATACGATTGAAAATTTTGATTGCTCTTTTCTAATGCTTGTATAGATTCTTTTAAATTTATCTCCGTTGTTTCAAGTTCTTTTTTTAATATTTGGTTAATTTTATTAATGTTAAGTGCTTGTACAATTTTTAAATCTTTTAGTGGCTTAAAAAAAATGGAGTACGATTTTTTTTCATTAAAATTAACTTCAATTTTTTCACAGATGATGTCAAAAGCGATGTTATTTGGTAAAACATATTTAGGATATAGATATGCTTTATCTTTACTTTCAATTGTATTTATTGCTGTTTTAATTATCACGCACAAATCAGCAGGCAATATTTCTTTTATTGAAATATCTTTATTTACATCTTTATTACCATTAAAAATATGAAGTGCTGGTTTAGTAATATATGCTGCATTTAAATTGCTGTAAACAATAATTATAGCTGGTTGATGCTTTTCGCTTATATATTTTTTGAAGTAATTGATTTCCGATTTCCCCATCTTTGTCGTAATATTTTTTTCCTCAAGCTTAGGTGTTGCAGGCATAGCTTGTGGTTTACCAATTTGCAGCAGATTTTCATCTTCAGCGTTTATTTTTTTAAAAACTTTAAGTTGGTTATCAATAATTTTAAAATGCTTTTTTATAATAATAGGCGACTCGCTACTACCTAATAAAAGATACCCAAAGTTGTTTAGTGAAAAATTTATTTTTTTGAGTATAGCCTCTTGAATAGAGCTTTTTATATAAATCAAAACATTTCTACAAAGCAAAAGATCAATAGCCCCAAATGGTGGATCTACATATAAATCGTGTTTGGCAAAAATGACGTCTTTTCTTAAACTTTTTATTATATAATATTGGTCGTTGAGTTTAGTAAAATATTTCCCTAATAGTGTTGTAGGTATTTGTTTAATATCAGTTGAAGTATAACAACCCAATCTTGCCTTATTTAAAGCCAAATTATCTATATCAGAAGCTAAAATTTTGTAGCTACAATTTTTTATTTTATATTTTTCTATAATTTCTAAAATCAGTATCAGTAATGAGAATACCTCTTCACCAGTTGAACAACCGGCTACCCAAAACCGTTTAATTGGCTTGGTATTATCTTTTAATATCTCAGGTAAAATTTGCTTTTCTAAATAGTTAAAAACACTTTTATCTCTAAAAAAATAACTTACATTTATAAATATTGCTTGTTTAAGAATTTCTAATTCATTTTGCTCTTTTTTTAGCAATTTAAGGTATTCGTTTTCCGATGCTATATTTAGGGCGTCCATTCTTTTTTTTACCCTACGGCTAATGGTTGTATTTTTATATATATCAAATAAAATAGCACCATCTTTATTTAATAATTTTATAACTTGACTTAAAAAGTTGGCTCTCAATAGAATAGAGTTGTAAAATTATTCAAGTAATTGTACTTTATCGTTTAAAGTAATTTGGCCACTACCAATTACAGTAGCTGTAATACCGCCATGGCCCATCATAGCAAAGTAACCTCCGGGGCCTAAGTTCTGCTCCATTTGCTTGCAAGGAACGCAATAGCCGGTTCCTTTTAAAATTATATCATTCCCAATTTTGAAGGTTTTATTATGTAATGCCAACAGGTTAATTTTAGATATAAATAGATTACGTCTAAGCTGATCAAATAATACCTGTTTTTCTAAAATAGCAGAAAGTACAGCGATGTGTTCAAATTGAAATAAGGTAACCATACGATTACCTCCTTCACCAATTTTATAGTCTTCTTCTAAGCCACTTTCTATAGATATATTACTACGGTTTAGCTTTTTTATAGTACCACCCTTCGTCGGTCTAACGGTAATTAATTTAACACAACCTATTTGTGGTAATTGAAACATATCATCTCTTTATTTAGAAATATACCAATTTATTTGAATTTCTTAGAAAAAAATATCTCTTTTTTAAGAAAATTTTACTCTAAATTTATTTAGCGGGAAAACATTTTTTCCAGTTTCATCATAATAAGCCTCAATAATTAACAATAAGCCAGTTTCGCAAATTATAACTGGCAAGTTATTTTTTAAAAAAATTACTTTACCAACAGCCCTATGCTCAATTGCAACATCGTTAACAATTACGGCATCTAATATTCTAATTTTTTTATTTTTATTTATATAAGAAAAAGCTCCTTTGTAAGGGTGTGAAACCGTATAAATGAAGTTTAAAATTTTTTCTGCAGATTGATTCCAATTGATATGATAATCTTCTTCGTTGCGCCAAACACTATAAGTAGCTAAATCATTATTTTGCGGTTTTGCTTTTATTACTTCATGCTCCTTTATTTTTTTAAAGATGGAAAGTGTGAGTTGAACATATAATAAACTAATTTGTGTTATTACTGCCGCAATTTTTATTGGGTAGTTTAGGTTAATAGATTGTTGTGCTATAATGTCACCTTCATCGTAATAATTGTTAGCAAACAATGCACTTACACCAATTTTATCCTCTTTATTTAGCATTGCTGCTACTAAGGGCGCAAAACCTCTGTATTTTGGTAGTAACGAGTCGTGTAAAATAATTAGTTGGGTGCGTTTAACATTTAGCAACCAGCGCCACGATATTGCAAAAGTGTAATCCGCTTTAAGTTCAAAATCAGCATTTCTTTCAAAAGCAGTAATGTTATGTTGTTGGCAAAGTTCAAAAATGTTGTTGGCAAAATCGTTAGCTACATTTTTATCTCTACCAACAATTACATAATTAATAAGTGAAGCATAATTGTTTTTGATTAAGCCATTTAAAACGGCCAAACCTTTTTGAGTCATTATACATAAGTCAATTTTCAAGCAAAAAATTTTAGCTAAGATATTAAAGTTTATTATCGTTTTAGAGCTTTTGATTTTGATTTTTAAAATGATTTGAAAACTTGGTTTTGTGTGACAAACCGAAGTTTATAAAAAAACCGAAGCGGAAACAAATATCTTTTTTTAAGAAACTGCTGTAATTATCGTAAAATGGAGATTGAACTGATTTTTTTTTATTCATAATTAGTTGCTGAAAGTGGCAGCTGTTCTTTTTAAAATTTAAGTTTATTATCAATTCAATAAAGAACATCAAATTTTTCAAAAGCATCTCTTTTTTCTAATTGATTAGCCAACTGCACAAAAACATTTTTATAATGTTTATAAATTTCAAATGTTTTGTTGGGTTGGTGCGCAGCCAATAATTTTTTCTACATACTAATGGTTTGTTTTTTATTTTAAAATGTAATTACGCCTAGCTAAATTATGTACTAAAATTTGTGCTATGCTACTGCTGTTATTGTAGTTTTTATTATTAACCCGGTGGCTTTATATTTGGAATGTTATTGAACCCAGATGAGCTTGGAAATTTAGCCCCGATAGTAGCGGTTATACCATTTGCGGCGCAGGCCTTGTAGCGTTGGCAAAAATGGTATTTGAGCGGATAGCGGGGAGCCCGTTTTTAAATAACTCCTTTGTTTCGCTTCCAAAATACAATTATATTACTGCCAAGTTAATAATGTTATCAATGCCTACCTTGTTTAAATCTTTCAAAATAGAATTTCCCTACCATGGCCTTCCATTAAAAATAGTTTTAAGTTCGGTTAAAACCTTTAGCTTGTTCTTACTTTAAATTTAGTAAATTAATAGTGAATTTTAAATGTCATTACTTTTAAAAAATACAAAGTCTTATAGGGTATGAAGTTAAAAGGAATTATTTTTTTACTATTCAACATTGTTTTTTTTAGTGTGCAAGCACAAGTAAATATAAATGGTGCAAAGTTGTTAAATGCATTAAGCAACCCAAGCGATACTGTTTACAACCAGCAGTACAACAATAGCAATACGCATTATCTAAATTTGTCAGTTGGCTTTTTCAACCCTGTTAATTTTGCTTTTAGTTTAGCAAATGTAAACAGCGTTAGTGGTAGCCCCAGCCCATCAATAAATTTAGATTATAATTATGGTATCAACAGCAACTTTAGCATTGGTGTTTTTACAAATTATTACCGAGTAAATGCACAATACACACCCAGTTTAAGTGAATTAGAAGGAATATTGGATAAAAGCTTGGCTTGTACAGGTGAAATTGATGGATTGGGTGGCATACTTGATGCGATAAATTGCATTAACGATCAGGTAAGCGAACAAATTACAATAGAAGAGCGTTTAAATGTATTTACCTTGGGTGGAAAAGTAAGCGTTCATAAACGTTTTATACCTAAGTTAGATGCTTATGCAGCTACTTATTTAGGTTTTAGTTTTAACAATAGAGAAAGTATAGTTGAAGGTGTTTTAGAAGAATATGCAGCTGAGTTGTTTGAAAGATCGTCAGTTGAGGTACCCAAATTTTTATATTATATTAATGGTGGAATACGATACTATCTAAATTCAAATATAGGCATATATGGCGAGTTGGGTTATGGTAATGTTCACTTAGCTAAGTTAGGGTTTACTTACAGGTTTTAATTTTTTTACAATCATTCTCTCTTATTAAACCATTAAAAATTACGCCTATTTTTTAAATTTAAATATATCGCTATACTCTTTAAACGAGGTTTGATAACTTAACCCAATACCAGTTTTGTTGTAGCGTTGAATAATGTCGTAATCGTTTTGCCGGTAAGCTTTTACTTTAAGTTGGCCAGCTTCGGTTAAGGTATATTCTATTAAAAAATCTCCACCAAAAAAGGTATTTATATTTTTTTCTTTTAAAGCATTTTGGCTGCTAACGGTATTGCCAACTTGCAAGTTTCCACCAACATTTATGTACAGCCGGTTATCTAAAAAACGCTTACCTAAACCTAATTCAAATTCGTTTAATAAATCTTCTGTTTCACTATTTTCAAGGCCATAGTTTTGATACGAAACATTTACATCATCAAATAAATTAGAAAGCGCATCACTTAAATAAATGGACAGTTGGTTGGACACATACTCTGATAAGGTATTGACACCCGATTGCAAAGGACTGTCGGCCAGCGCAGTAATAGTTTCATCAATGGGTAAAAATTTATTGAGTAAAAGCAGCCCAATAACTTGTTTGTTTAGTTCTGCTTCATCATTATTTATCTCGTTTATTCTACTATCGATCATAAAGTTACCGACACCATTTTTTTCTAATTCAATCGATAAATCAATTTCGGGTGTAGAAAGTGCGCCTCTCAAATTTAAATTTAATTTTGAGGGTACTGGGCTTTTAGCTTCCGCTTCATCACTTTCTGGCAAACCTAAACCTTGTATTAAAGGGTAGGGCGATACTCTTTTTTCGTATATGGCGTTTATATCAATTTGTGCATTAAGTGGATCGCCAGACCAACTTATTGTTCCCCCTGGCGCTACCTTAAATTTTTTGTTTATGATGTTTTGAAAGGTGAACAAATAATCTCCTTCTGTTATATTGTAATTACCCAACATTGAAAACTCACCAAACTCATTCACATCCATAAAAATTTCTCCATTACCTCTGCTTCTAATAATATCACCCGCCTGCTGATCAAAAATAATTTGTATTTCAGCATCATCAGTAATGTCGAAAATGCCAGAAAACTTAAACTTACTTAAATCAATTTCATAGTTTTCTTTTTTGGTAACAGTACTGTCAATTGTTGTATTAACAAAAGTGTAAAACTGGTCTTCTCCTTCGGCATAGTCGTACTCTAATGGTAAGTAAATTTGGGTGCCGGGTAAACTGGTGGCAGTAATGTCAAAAGAAATATCATCTAAATATCCTTCAATATAAAGGCTGCCATCTGCAAAAGCATCTCCATAAAAATAGTTATTGTCTTTCTTTTTGGTGTTTAAAAATTGAAACTTTGGCGTAAAAACCATTAACTCGGTATAAATTTTATTAAGATCTGAAAGATCTAAAAGGCCAATTAATTCTGCATAATTATCTTGCTCATCATTTAAAATAAAAGAATCAAAAATTATTTTTTGGTTAGATACTTTAAAATTTTGATTGTTTACATAATAGCGACATTTTAAATATTGAACCGTAGTAGCAACATCAATAACAGTTAGTTCTGCTTCAAATTTAGGATTGTTTATAGCCCCGGTTACGGTTCCGTTGCCTGTAATTATTCCTTGGGTATTAGCAATGTTATCTCCAATAATATCTTGTAAAATGGCTATTGATAAAGTATCAATATTAAAATCGAATTGCAGTTGAGGAGGCTTAACTCCGTAATCTAAAATACCCGTTCCGCTTACTTTGTTTAAGGTGTCTAACAGTTCAATTTTAGTAAATACTTTTTCTGTTCCTGGTGTTTTCTCGGCATCAAATTTAAAGTCTCCTAAAAAAGTGTTTTGATAATAGAATTTATCTATTGTAAATAAACCTTCAATAGCAGGTAGCTGAAATAAATCTTTTACTACTATATTGCCATTTACCAACCCTCTCAGTTTTAGCTTATCAGGCCCAGCAAGGGCAGCTAAATCTGCCAAATTCAAACTTTTTGCTTTTATGGTTGTGGTGCTTTTGCCATCTGCCTCGGGTAAATTTTGTATAAAAACAGATTGAAATTTTTGTGCCAAACTAAATGATTCAATATACAAATATGCGGGTGCGGCAAACTTTATGATTCCAGAATTGGCCTCCCATAATTGATTGTTAATGAAAATTTTTGAAACACCAAGGTTTAAATTCAAGGTATCAAAAGCAGCTGTTAATTGGCCATTTAAATTAATTCGGTTAGGTATTGTGTTGCCAGCAGTTCTTAAATTGAAATCGAAAATATCTTCTTTTACAGTACCATTTAAATTTATATTAGTAATTTTAATGCTGTCAATAGTGTATAGCGTATCAATTGATGAAGTTATTTTTAGTACCTCATCATCAGTAATTGCTTTTAATTTTATACCATTAAAACTATTATTGTTGATAGCAAATTGTGGGTTTTCAATATTTAAATCAATACTATTATTTTTGCTATCAAAATTACCAGCTATTTTTGTTATACCGTTTAATGCAATAGAATTTTCTGTATATTGTTTTAGTAATATTGTATCACTTATGGTAATATCAAAACGGCCATAGCTATTGTTAGTAAAATTGGGCTCCTCCCAAATGGTATAACTAATATAATTTTTTATAATTTTTTGAAATACAAGATGTATATCTTTGAAGCTAAACTTGCCTTCAACAGTTGCTTGTAGTGGTGTTGATTGTAATTTTATTAACTTTTCGTCAGCTGTGTTTTTGGTACTGTTAATATTAATATTACCAATATTATAGGTTTTGTTATCTGTAATGATGGTTAAGTCATCAATAGTAAAGTCACCTGTAATTTCATCAATATCTTTACCATCAAAATCTAAATCTGTTTTTGCTTTTATAATAAAAGATTGCTTTGTTAATTTAAGCGCTTGCAGGTCCACCTCGTTTATAGTTGTTTTTAGTTTAATTTTTGGATCGTCATTTAGTAAATCTATATAACCAGTGGCTTCTACATTTAAGTTGTTAGCTTTACTTATTAAAGAGCCCGTAAATTTCTTTTGATCTAATGTTCCGTCAAAAGCTATTTTCTCATATAGCTCATTATTATAACTTACTTTAGTAATGTAAGCTTTTAGTAAGGTGTTAATGGTATTAATTGTTGCCCCTTTACCATTAACTTCTATAGTTGCGGTTACTTGTTCAATCTTTTGTTTTTCATCTGGTAAAAAAGGTTGTAAGTTGAAATCGGCAACAGATAAAGTGCCAACATAAGCAGGTTCATCTTTTAGTTGAAGAAACATATTAACATTTGCCAACCCATAAATAGTATTTAAATTTCCATTAATTAACAAACTATCTAAGCCACCATTTAAGCTTCCTATATATTTAGCTTTATTAAAAGCAACAACTTGTTTAGGCAATTTTGCAATATTTTCGTTAATGTAATTTAAATTGCTTTCAACAATAATAGAATCACTAAATAGTTGGGCATTTTCAATATCAACAATATTTTTTAATACAATGTCACCATTAAATTTTTGAGTTTCACCAACAGTTAATTGGAGTTGATTACTTCTTAAATGGTTTACCGTTCCTTTTATTATTCCATTTGCATTTATCTTTTCATTTAGAAAATTTTTATTTAAAGTAACTAAACTTTCTGCTGGTATAAAAGGACTGATAGACTGCAGGTTAAAATAAGTATTGGTAAGGTTGGCCGTTAATTGAACTTTATTTCCAAAATCGGAGAAGGCATCTGTATTGTTAAAATTAAATGCAAGCTTACTTTTAAAATATGTATTTGGCAACTTTAAATTGAGCTTATCAAACAGCATTAATTTGGGTTGCATTACAAAACTGGTTTCCAGTTGCTGAACCTCTAAGCCACTACGTTCTATAAATGATAGTTTTGTTTCGGTTAACTTTAAGGTATCATCTAATAATTGAAAATTACCAATGCTACCAGTAAGGTGGTTTAGTTGTATATTGTTTTCGTTAAATTTAGTTTTTATAAGATTGGTGTTGGCCGTTCTGTTCATATATTGAATAGCGCCATCTTTTATAGTTAAATTAGAAATGTGTAAGAAAAAATCGGTATCAATAAAAGATAAATCAGGTACATCATCGGTACTTTGATTGTAAGATACATTTTGTTCTACCAATATTATTGGCCGTTTTAAGGTAGTATTGCTAAACATTAACTTTGGGCTGACCTCCTCTAATATGGCTGATATTTCTTCTACTGCTACATCTACCAATAAACCACCTTTTTTATCGTTTACAATAATGTGGCCCTTGTTAAACAATACCTTGTTAAAACTTACCTTCCAGCTTTGCGAATTGTCATCAGTAGCAGCATCATTATCCTCTTCTTCTTTATCTGTGTCATCCGCTCCATTAATTAGTTGATTTATTATTTTTTCGATGTTATACTCCGCTCCATCAATTTCTTTTACCAAGTTAATGCTGTAATCATCCAACACAATTTCATCAATATTTATTTTTTTTAATCCGAGGCTAAAAAAGCTGATATCAACGTTGGCTTCTTTTAGTTTAATCAACTCAGTATTGGTATTATCCACAATGCTGAGGTCATTAATCTTAAATGAATCGAAAAAAATCAATTCTACCTCTCCAATATCAATTTTGGCATCTAATTTGCTTGAGAGGTAAGCTGTAGTTTTATCTGTTAACCAATTTTGCACCTTTTTGTTTTTTGCAGCAATTGGAAATAATATTAATCCTACAACAATTAAAAATATAAAAATAAATAATAATATGTATAATGCTTTACGTTTCAAAAATACTATTGAATTTCGGTAAATTTAGACTTAAAAATAAACAAATAGTAAACTCAAGCATAACTATTGTCATATAAAATTCTATTAACAAAATTTAAACAAATATTTAACTAACTATTAGAACTAAAAACGATCCAAACCTGTTTTAACAATAACTCTAATTACTTTTTATTAATGAATATGAATAAAATAATTTCACTCTTTGCGTTTATCGCACTTTTTTCCTTCAGCTCTATTGCACAGCCTACTTTAAAATCTTGCGAAGTATACATGGTTAATAGTAACGGTATTAATGTTACTTGGCCTTTAGAACTTAAAATTGATTTTGAAATTGATGAAGTAAAAAAAGCATCATACCTAAATACAACAACCGTAAAAACGGATAAGTGTAAAAGCAAACTGCCCTTGTATTTTGAAACACCATTAGAAATTGCGCTAAAAGATGCTGTTAATGCCGAATCGTCAAATAAAAGAAATCCAAAAATAGACTTGTTTATAAACGATTTTGATGTTGTAGATTACTACTTATTAGCAGGCAAGCAACAAGTAATGCGTTTGGGCTTAGATTTTTTTGTAACCGAAAGAGGGAAGCCCAACAAGATATACTCTACCAATTATAGTGTGTTTTTAAATGATGATGGGTACATAGAAGAGCCACTAAGCGATTTATTAAAACTTTCGATGTTAGATTTTTATGTGGCACAACAAACCAATAATACACTAACATATTTAGATAATTCTAAAATTATAGATGCAGCAGATAAAGACTTGGAGCAATTATTAAAACCAGGCATCTATACTTCTTTAAATGAAATGAAAACAAATCAACCCAACTTACCTTTAGATTTTAATGTGTTTACCTCTTTGGGTGAAAATAATCGTTTTTACCTTAAAAATAAATTAAATGGAAAAACTTTTAATCAGCCTTTTGTTTATGGCTTTTCAGATGGTAAAGATATTTATTTAAATGCAGGTAAATTTTATAAAGCCAATCACTTTGTGAAGTTACAAACAATTGAAGGCAATTACTTTTTATTTGAAGATATTGTTTTTGAAGATAACCTCAATACTGATGCTTACTATAGAGGTAGCCAAACAACACAAGGCTTAGCTTTTGGTGCTATTTCAGTTATGTTTGACAATACCTTAGTAAATAAAAAAAATAAAATAATTTTTGATATGAATGATGGCGAAATTTTTACCATCACCAAATCTAACTTTAAAAATGCTGTTGTAAAAGATAGATCTTTACATAATCTATACAAAAAAATACCTAATAAAACAGAAGACAATCAGCTAAAATTTATTGAAGAAATGATTAAGCGGAATAAGTTTGTTTTAGAAGAAAAAAGGAAAACTAATTAAACACAAATATAAATATTATCACAAAAAACAGCAGTATGCAAAACTTGCTGTTTTTTTTGCTATTAATTTAAAAATATAGTTTCTAAAACTTTAGTACCGTGCAACAACAAAATATTTCTTCATTCCTTAAATAAAAATATACCCGTATTTAGTTAGTTTTTGTTTTAGTATTTATATAATATTAGCGAAAGCACACAAACTACAAAAAGTGAAACCTGTGTTTACCAAAGAAATTCTAACCAAGCGTTGTTTGTTAATGGCGGAGTAAAATTTCCTGTGTTTTATAATCAGTAGTTACTTATTATCGGCGGTTATAGTTGGACGGTTAGTGAAAACATAGTGTTTTTTATAGAAGGAGTTGATACTGATAATCACCGCAAGTTTATGGAAACAAGCGGACTCGGTGGCATACAAGTAGGTTTCACTTTAATTTACTCAGTAAAATAAGATGTCTTTTTTAAGATGCGTATTATGCGCAAACCAGCAACAAAGTAATTTCGCTTTATTGCTCGTTTTTTGTTTTTGGTAAGATGATAAAAAAACGAAATGTAAATGCTAAGCGCAATCCGAATTTCAACCGGTTGCAGCTTAACAAAGCTATGAGACCTTCATCTAAAAAAATAAATTAAAATAAGATTTTCTTAAAAAAATAATAGTTGCGCTAATAAAAATTAGCCAACTAAACGCTCTACTTGGCTTCAACCACCATCACCATTAGTCTACTCAAGCAAATCAAATCTTTAGCTTCATTATAAATTTTGGTTTGCCATATATGTAACGTTCTACCAATTTTAACGGGCTTGCAAATACCAGTAACCAAACCATTAGTTGCGCTTTTTAAATGATTGGCATTTACCTCAATACCAACTACGCTATACTTCAAAAAATCAACACAAAGGCTAGAAGCAGTGCTGCCCAAAGTTTCACTTAAAACAGCAGAAGCGCCGCCATGTAAAAGGCCAAAAGGTTGTTTAGTTCTATGGTCAACAGGCATAGTAGCAGTAATGCTGTCATTGTCGATAGCTATAAATTTAATGCCTAAATGGCCAACCATACAACCGCTGCTACTTTCATTCAATTTCTTAGCATCAATATTATCAACAAGCCAAATTTTTGCCAAAATAATTTTTATTAAAATTTAGTTAAAAATTAAACTCTTACCATATTGCGACACCTCAGCATCGGGTTTACTCAAGTGATGAAGCATTTTTATATGATATTTTATAGCCGACCCAAAAGTAGGTTGTTCATAATATTCTAAACCGTATTCATCTGCACACGTTTTTATAATTTCGGTTAATGGCCCATAATGAATATGACATACAGTTGGAAACAAATGATGAACTACATGCAAGTTAATACCACCTGTTAACCAGGCAATTAAAGGGTTTCCACGGCCAAAATCACTAGTAGTTTCTAACACGTGCAATGCGTAATTGTTTTCAATATTACCTTCACCATCTGGCAAAGGGTAATGCGTACCCTCGTACACATGCGTTATTTGAAATATTAAAGCAAAGGTTAAACTACTTGGTATATGCATAGCTAAAAAACCTAATAAAACTAACCAAACCGGCACTTGCAAAAACAAAATGGGTAATAGTATAGCATAGCTAAAATAAAAAATCTTTGAAAAAATGAGCATCCAAAATTCAAGTTTTGGGTGTTTAATGTTTTTTTTATTGCCAATACTTTCTTCTAAAAAAAACCATTTAAAATCTTTTACAATAGTCCAATGCATACTGGCAATCATATATAAAACAGGTGTATAAATATGTTGATATTTATGAAACCATTTATAAGGTTCGTGAGGCGAAAATCTAAATAAACCGTGCGATTCTAAGGTAACATCAATGCCATGAATATTGACAAATGCGTGATGTGCATTATGCATTTTGGTAAACAAATAACTGTTGCCTCCAATAAAATTCATACTATAACCTAAAATGCGGTTCACCTTTTTGTTGCTCGAATAGGCATTATGACAAGCATCATGCATTACTGCAAAGGCAATAAAAATATTAATAAAACCCAAAGCGCAAAAACCAGCAATTGTGGCAACATAGCTAAAGCTCAATTGATTGCTAATTAGTATTACATACAATATTATCCATACAATAAAGGCAAAAATTGTTTTAAAAACCATACGCGCATTGGCGTGCTTGCTAATATTCTTTTCTTTAAAATAATTATTAACACGACCTCTCAAATCCTTAAAAAAATCATCTTTCCGCTTATTGCTTTTGTACCTTACCTTTTTAATCGACGTAGTTTTTTGAAACATAATTACCGCTCATTTAATGCTAACAAATGTACTCAAATTTGGTAAATTTACCATATAATTTTTCTAAGTAGTTAATCCAGTTGATGGTGTTGGATAAATTTGAGTAAAATTTGGACGGGTACGAGGATTAAAGGATGATGATAGATTAAATTGACCAACTATGATAAAGCCATTTTTTGATAGACGAGTTGAATACGCATTCTTAATAGGGCTAAGAAAAGGCTTTTCAACAAAGTATATCGAACAATGGCAAAGTCAGATGGTTAATTGCGTTTTATTGGTGTCCTTTTTGAAGGTTTAATACCTCGCACTTTAGTGTAACAAATTTATTTCAATATTTCATAGCTGGTTTACTGCAATTTAGGTACATCTAAATTATACTCCATAGGCGTTGTGCTGCAATTCATTGCGAAACTTTGAATACGCACTATCCCCCAAGGCTAAGCGGTAAGATACTGCGCAATCCATTCCGTTTTACTACACGGATTTGGAGCATGACGAAACAGGGTAACTACTTTCAGTTGTTGTATTTGAAACCACCTATTTCTTAATAGGTGGTTCTTATGTCTCATTTCTAAGCTTGGTTGACAAAAAGCATAACGACTTAAAACAACACCCCGAAGCTCAAATTTAATCGTTTAAAAACGTGGCGTTGGCGGTTAATGCTGTTCCAGCCATTCCACTCAAAAGTGGCTATTTGTAATTTGTAGCCTAAGCCCATTGCAAAGTTAGCTCTGGCGGAGCTACCAAAACGATAGCCTACAGAAGGATTGAAAAACAAACCACCTTTTGTTTTAAAAATACCTACCTCTCTGTTTCTAAAACCAAAACCATAACCTAAACCCATTGAATAATATGGACTAAAATTTTCCGCTTTTAAATAACCTCTAACATCTCCATAAACGGAAAGCACATTATAACCATTACCAAGTTGATATTCATCGAAACCAACACCAATACCAGTAGCTAACTAACGGTTAAATTGTTTTTCGGTAATATGGTGTACCCCTAAACCGCTATCCCATTGGTTAAAACCTTGTGGAAGGTTGAAATAGGTGACATTATAGATGCCTTGCTCTTTAAATTGATAGGGCTTTTTTAAATACATTTTTAGTTGGGTGGTGGCTTCGCTATCAAATTGCATAATTTTTTTTACCTGTTTCATTTTAATATTGACCACCTTTTCGGTGAGCATTTCAAACTTAATAACACCATCTACAATGCTTAATATTTTACCATAAAGTAGGCCGCCGTTTTTAAATAAGATAACATCGTTTAGGTAATGTTCTTTCAAATTGTTTTGTGCAAATGAGGTTTGAACAAATGCGGTACAGCAAAATAATAGTATTAAGGTGAGCTTTTTAAATGTGCAGTTAAATGGTTTTTTACGGAGGAGCGAGGCTACCATAATAGCCCCGATTGCAGCGGTTATGCCTTTTGCAGCGTTGGCTTTGAAGCGTAGGTAAGGCATTTGAGCGGAAAGCGGGACCTAAAATTTTTGTGAGTGAAAATATTTCGCTTCAAAAAAAAATATAAGAAAATTTATGGTGAGCAGGTATTGTTGGGTAACTGGTTATAGTATTCAATTTTTGGCATTTTGATAATGCCTATTATAATTAAACGCTTAGCTTTTATTAATTATGTACCTTTGTTACAACAAGTAAAATCAGATGAGCGTACCAACAAAGCCATATCAACCCCAAAACAAAATACGTATAGTTACAGCAGCCTCTTTGTTTGATGGCCACGATGCGGCTATCAATATAATGCGTCGTATTATTCAAGCTTCTGGGGCAGAGGTAATTCACCTTGGGCATAACCGTTCGGTAAAAGAAATTGTGGACACGGCGATACAAGAAGATGTGCAGGCCATAGCCATTACCAGTTATCAAGGTGGGCATAACGAGTTTTTTAAATATATGTATGATATGTTGAAAGAACGAGGTGCTGGGCATATCAAAATTTTCGGGGGTGGGGGAGGAACCATCTTACCAAAAGAAATAGAAGACTTACATAATTATGGTATTGCACGCTTGTTTTCGCCAGATGACGGAAGGGCAATGGGTTTGCAGGGTATGATTAACAGCTTGCTGCAACAAAGCGATTTTACGATTGGTAAAAACCTTAATGGAGAATTTAAAGTGTTGAGTACCGATAATCACCCAGCAATTGCGAAAGTGATTTCTGCTGCGGAAAATTTTCCTGCCGAAAGCAAAACTATTTTAGACTTGGTAAGTGCCAAAGCCAAAAACATTAAAACACCAGTATTGGGAATTACAGGTACAGGTGGTGCTGGTAAATCTTCTACGGTTGATGAATTTGTACGCCGTTTTTTATTAGATTTTATAGATAAAAGTATAGGCATTATATCGGTAGACCCTTCTAAAAGAAAAACAGGTGGCGCATTGTTGGGGGATAGAATTAGAATGAATGCGATTAATAACGACCGTGTTTACATGCGCTCTTTAGCCACACGCAGCAGCAATATGTCGCTTTCAAATTATATAAAAGATGCAACGAATATTTTAAAAGTGGCAGGCTTCGATTTAATTATTTTAGAAACATCGGGCATTGGTCAATCGGATACCGCCATTGTAGATTTTTGTGATGTTGCGATGTATGTGATGACGCCAGAATATGGAGCAGCAAGCCAATTAGAAAAAATTGATATGCTGGATTTTGCAGATGTAATAGCTTTAAATAAATTTGACAAACGAGGTGCGTTGGATGCTTTGCGTGATGTGAAAAAACAATACAAACGCAATCATAATTTATGGGAAGCTAAAGATGAAGACTTGCCCGTTTATGGCACAATTGCCAGCCAATTTAATGATGCAGGAACTAACCAATTGTATATTGGCATCTTACAAAAAATAAAAGAAAAAACTAATACAGATTTAGGTAGCCAATTTGAAAACGAAAAGGAAATATCTGAAAAAATTTTTATAATTCCACCTAAGCGAGTGCGCTACTTATCAGAAATAGCGGAGCGCAACAGAAGCTACGATAAATGGGTGGAAGAACAAGCGAAATTGGCGACTCAGCTGTATCAAATTGAGGGTGTAGAAAATTTATTAGAAGGTGGTTTGAATGAAAGCATCTTACAAAAAAAACAAAAAGCCGAGCAAGCCTTAGCTTTTGAGAATAAAGAAATTTTAAAAAACTGGGAACAACAAAAAGCTGCTTATAAGGCAGATGAATATGTGTATCAGGTGCGGGGAAAAGATATAAAAGTGCCAACACATACGGTTTCTTTATCTCACTCAAAAGTTTCGAAAATTAGTTTACCACGCTTTAAAGATTGGGGCGATATTTTAAAATGGAATTTGCAAGAAAATGTACCTGGTGGCTTTCCTTATGCTGCTGGTGTTTTTCCTTTTAAAAGAAAAGGAGAAGACCCAACCCGCATGTTTGCTGGCGAAGGTGGCCCAGAGCGTACTAATAAACGTTTCCATTATTTAAGTGCAGGCACGCCAGCAAAGCGGTTGTCAACTGCTTTCGATTCGGTTACTTTATATGGCGAAGATCCTGATTATCGGCCCGATATTTATGGTAAAGTAGGTAACGCAGGCGTTTCTATTTGTTGTTTAGATGATGCGAAGAAGCTATACTCTGGTTTTAATTTGGCAGAAAAAACTACTTCTGTTTCAATGACGATTAATGGGCCGGCAGCCATATTAACTGCTTTTTTTATGAACGCAGCTATTGATCAACAATGTGAAATTTACATAAAAGAGAATGGATTAGAAGTTGAAGTTCAACAAAAGATGAAAGCGCATTTTGCAAAAAGCAAAGAACCAAAATATTATAACAAATTGCCCGAAGGTAATAATGGTTTAGGTTTAATGTTGTTGGGCATAACTGGCGATAAGGTGTTACCTGCCAACATTTACGAAAACATAAAAGCAGCTACTTTAAGCAAAGTTAGAGGAACGGTGCAAGCAGATATTTTAAAAGAAGATCAGGCACAAAATACTTGCATCTTTTCTACCGAGTTTTCATTAAAGTTGATGGGCGATATGCAAGCCTATTTTATTGATAATAAGGTGCGCAATTTTTATTCCGTTTCTATAAGTGGTTATCATATTGCAGAAGCTGGTGCTAACCCAATTACGCAATTGGCTTTTACTTTAGCTAATGGCTTTACTTATGTAGAATATTATTTGAGCCGTGGCATGAACATTGATGATTTTGCCCCCAACTTGTCTTTCTTTTTTAGTAATGGAATTGATCCGGAATATGCAGTAATTGGTAGAGTAGCCCGTAAAATTTGGGCCAAAGCAATGAAGTTGAAATACAATGCGAATGAGCGATCTCAAAAATTAAAATATCATATACAAACCAGCGGACGATCTTTACACGCACAAGAAATTGATTTTAATGATATAAGAACTACGCTTCAAGCTTTGTATGCTATTTACGATAATTGCAACTCTTTACACACCAATGCTTACGACGAAGCCATTACCACGCCAACAGAAGAATCGGTGCGCCGAGCGGTAGCCATACAAATGATAATTAATCACGAGTTGGGTTTAGCTAATAATGAAAACCCTTTGCAAGGTGCTTTTATAATAGAAGACTTAACCGATTTGGTTGAAGAAGCGGTGTTGGCAGAATTTGACCGAATTACGGAACGGGGCGGCGTGCTTGGGGCCATGGAAACGATGTATCAGCGGGGTAAAATACAAGAAGAAAGTATGCATTATGAAATGTTAAAGCATACTGGTGAGTTTCCTATTATTGGCGTGAACACTTTTTTATCTTCTAAAGGATCGCCAACTATAATACCCAACGAAGTAATACGTGCAGATGACTCAGAAAAGGAAAATCAGATTAAGACATTGGAAGCTTTGCATAAAAGAAATGAAACAGTTTCTGGCAATCTTTTAAAAGACTTACAACGAAATGCGATTAATAATGAAAACATATTTGAGCATTTAATGGAAGTAGGCAAGTATTGTTCTTTAGGCCAAATAACAAATGCTTTGTACGAAGTTGGTGGGCAATATAGAAGAAGTATGTAGCTTTTAAGTTAAGTAAAATGAAATAAATAACTTAATCCATTTGAGTTTGATATTTTCAGATCTACTTTGTCAAAAATACTCAATGTAGGGATGCCACTATGTTTCCGTTTTTTGACTCGTACATCAAAAAATAGCTGCCTCAAATTTGGATTAATTTATTTCTTCCACTTTACTAAGGTAAATAACCCGATTTTAATTCTTTAAATATTTAGAATTAGTTTGACCAATATAGTTGGTTTTTTCTTCATACCACAAATAAAAAAAGGCCACATTGCATATAGCAAAATGGCCTTTTAAATATTGTATTAAAAAAGATTATCCTTCTTTTGCTGGCGCATCTCCTTCTTTTGGCGCATCTCCTTCTGCTGCTGGCGCATCTCCTTCTGCTTCTGCAGCCGATTGCTCGCTTCTCATTACTCTTGGTACTTCAACCGATGCTATCGGAATATTTTTGGTGGTCAAAACCTCAATGTTTGGTAAATCTATAACTTCAACTTTAACCGATTTTCCAAGATCCAAATCATCAATTGATATTTCAACTTTATCAACTAAGTTTTGAGGCAAGGCTTTAACCTTTATACGGCGTAGCTTGGGTATTAGCTTACCACCTTCTTTAACGCCAGGCGATACTCCGGTAAACTCAATAGGTAACTCCACAATTATGGGGCGCGAAGAATCTAACTCTAAAAAATCTAAATGTTCTAAGCGGTCGTTAACCGGGTTAAACTGTAAATCTTTTAAAATTGCTTCTTTGCTTACACCATCAACTGTTAAGTTTACCTTGTAAAATTTTGGAGAATATACTAAATCGCGAACTGCCATTTGTGTTACGCTGAAATGTATATTTTCTTTTCCTCCGTACAAAACGCAAGGTACGCTGCCAGCTTTACGTAAAGTTCTGCTTGCAGTAGTACCAAATTTTTCGCGCTTTTGTCCTTCTAATGTGAAAGTATTCATTTAAAAAAAATTAATTAATGTTTTATTTATTTAAAAATAGTTTACTTATTGATTTGTTAGATACCACCGCATCTATGGCATCTGCAAAAAGCTTATCAACTGATAAAACTTTTATTTTATCTGACTGTTCTTTTAATGGTATTGTATTACAAACCACAAGCTCTTCTAAAGCACTATTATTGATACGTTCATACGCTCCACCAGATAAAACAGGGTGCGTAATAATAGCTCTTACAGATTTAGCCCCTTTCTTCTTTAATAATTTTGCAGCGTTAGTTAGTGTACCTGCGGTGTCAATTATATCATCAACTATAACTACATCTTTTCCATCAACATCACCAATAACCTGCATAGAGGCAATTTCGTTGGCCCGCTTTCTATGCTTATCACAAATTACCATATCACGTGCAAAATGTATAGCATAGGTACGAGCTCGGTTGGTACTTCCAACATCAGGTGCTGCAAAAATAACATTATCTAAGTCTAAAGTTTTAATGTAAGGCAAAAATATTGGAGAACTGTCCAAATGATCTACCGGAATATCAAAAAAACCTTGAATTTGAGCGGCGTGTAAATCCATTGTCATTACCCGGTTGGCACCACTTGCAGCTAACAAGTTGGCCACCATTTTTGAGCCGATAGAAACTCTTGGCTTGTCTTTCCTATCTTGTCTTGCAAAACCAAAATAAGGTATTACTGCTGTAATATAATCTGCCGAAGCTCTTTTGGCCGCATCAATCATTAACAACAACTCCACTAAGTTTTCCATTGGGGCAAAAGTGCTTTGCACAAAAAACACCATTAAACCTCTAACCGACTCTAAAATATTGGGCTGAAATTCGCCATCGGTAAAACGTTGCAAATGTATTTTACCCATCGGGTTACCGTAAGATGCTGCAATTTGTTCGGTTAAATATTCAGAAGCCGTTCCTGAAAATATCTTTATTTCATTCTCCATTGGTAACTTTTAGATGCTGTTTTATTTTCGGTGGGCAAAGGTATATTTTTAATGTCAAATATTTACAATATAATTACCACAATCATCTGACAATATGGCAGCAATTTATTACCTTTGTTTTAAATGAAAATTGTTGATATAAATAGTGGTGAAGTTGGCACCTTAAATAAACCTTTATCAGAAAAAAGGCAAGGTGAGGTGCTTTCACTATCAAATGAAAAAAAACTAAATACTAACGGTAAATCGTTTTATGTAGAAAGTTATGGTTGCGCAATGAATTTTAGTGATAGCGAAATTGTAGCTTCTATTTTAAAAGATGAAGGTTATGGGCTAACACAAAATTATAAAGCAGCAGATGTTATTTTAATGAACACTTGTTCAATACGTGAAAATGCGGAAGATAGAGTTAGAAACCGTTTAAAAGATTTTCAACATATAAAGAAACAAAACCCAGCAGCGGTAATTGGAGTTTTAGGTTGCATGGCCGAAAGGCTAAAGAGTAAACTGCTAGAGCAAGAACAATTAGTAGATATTGTTTGTGGGCCAGATGCCTATCGTTCTTTACCCAGTTTAATTACCGAAGCAGAAGGTGGGCAAAAGGCCGTAAATGTTTTATTAAGTAGAGAGGAAACTTATGCAGATATAAGCCCAGTTAGGTTGGATGCTACCGGTGTTACTGCCTTTGTATCAATAATGCGAGGGTGCGATAACATGTGTTCATTTTGCGTGGTACCTTTTACAAGAGGGCGAGAGCGCAGTCGCAATCCACACACTATTGTACAAGAGGTAAAAGATTTGTTTAATAAAGGCTATAGAGAAGTAACATTGCTTGGTCAAAATGTTGATTCTTATAAGTGGGATACAAAAGAAAATGAGAAACGTATTGGTTTTGCAAAGCTATTGGCTATGGTAGCAGAAGTAAATCCTTTATTAAGAGTGCGTTTTTCAACATCGCATCCAAAAGATATGTTAGATGATGTGATGCATACTATGGCAGCATATAAAAATATTTGCAACTACATACATTTGCCGGTACAGTCGGGCAACTCGCGCGTATTAAATTTAATGAACCGCACTTATGATAGAGCATGGTATATGGGCAGAATAGAAGCCATTAAACGCATTATACCAGATTGTGGAATTTCGACAGATATTATTACTGGTTTTTGTAGCGAAACAGAAGAAGAACATAAAGACACTTTAAGTATATTGGAGGAAGTGCAATATGATTTCGCATATATGTTCTTTTATTCGGAACGGCCAGGAACTTTGGCGGAGCGGAAGTATGATGATGATATTCCACTAGCAGTAAAAAAGCGAAGGTTGCAAGAAGTAATTGATCTTCAGAGCAAAAATTCGTTGCATAGCAACCAGAAAGATGTAGGTAAAGTAGTAGAGGTTTTAATACAAAAAACTTCAAAAAAATCAAAAGATGATTTGTGTGGTAGAAACGATCAAAACAAAATGGTGATCTTTCCAAAAGAAAATGCAACAATTGGCACTTATGTAAAAGTGAAAATTGAAAGCTGCAACCAAGCTACACTAAAAGGACATATTGTAGAATATTTAAATTAATAAAACCATTTCTAACTTACAAACCATAAAACAACGTTTTGGTATTATAGGTAATTCAGAAGCCTACAATAATGCTTTAAAAATTGCTTTGCGTGTTGCGCCTACTAATTTAACGGTTTTAATAACTGGCGAAAGTGGCGCAGGTAAAGAGGTGTTTTCGCAAATTATACACGCTTTAAGCCCAAGAAAACATAATACTTTAATTGCAGTAAATAGTGGTGCAATACCAGAAGGTACTATAAATAGCGAACTATTTGGCCACGAAAAAGGAGCGTTTACTGGAGCAACAGAAAAACGAAAAGGTTATTTTGAAACCGCCAACGGGGGTAGTTTATTTTTAGATGAAGTAGGAGAAATTCCATTGGGTACGCAAGCACGTTTGCTGCGGGTTTTAGAAACAGGAGAATACATAAAAGTAGGCTCTTCAAAAGCACAAAAAACCGATGTTCGGTTAATAGCAGCAACCAATAAAGATTTAATGGAAGACATTAGATTGGGTAAATTTAGAGAAGATTTATATTATCGCTTGGGCACGGTACCAATTAAAGTGCCTTCTTTGCGAGAACGGCCCGAAGACATTCATTTATTATTTAGAAAATTTGCTACAGATTTTAGTACAAAATATCGTACCAAAAATATTCGTTTAACAGCCGATGCAAAACAATTACTGTTAGAATACCCATGGCCCGGTAATGTTAGGGAGGTTAAAAATATTGCAGAACAAATTTCGGTTTTAGCCACAGAAGAAACTATTGATAGGCAAATGTTACTCAGCTTTTTACCTAAAAACAATATTAATCACCTCCCCGCCGTACTTAATAGTAATGGCAGCTCTCAAAATGGTAGCGATTCTTTTAGTGAACGTGAAATATTATATAAAATTATGTTTGATATGAAAAATGATATATCAGACTTAAAAAAGGTGTTGTTTCAAATCGTTCAAACAGGTGGTGGAAATGTACAAAACTCTAAGTTAGCAAAAGAATTTGTTGCGCAATATGAAAATGAAAATGACAAGGCTTTCGCCATCACCTCAAATGAAAATAATTATACCACAACACCACAAAAAGCGATGTATGTAAATGATAATATAGAAGAACACCAAGTGGTTGAAGAATCTTTATCTATTGCAGATAAAGAGCAAGAACTAATTAAAAAAGCTTTAGTAAAACACAAGGGTAAACGAAAAGATGCCGCATTAGATTTGGGTATTTCTGAAAGAACGCTTTATAGAAAAATAAAAGAATATAGTATTGAAGAATAATAGCGCTATAAAAATAATACTTGTAATTGCTTGCCTTACTATTGGTGTGCTGCTGCATAGTGGTTGTGGTATTTATTCTTTTACCGGAGCATCGGTATCGGCCGATGTAGCCACCTTTAGTGTTAGCACTTTTGAAGATAACCTATTAACCAACCCCAATTTAAGCCAGCTACTAACCGATGAATTGATTAATGAACTAACCGCAAACACTAACTTATCTCCGGTACGGTTAGATGGTGATTTGAAATTTGAAGGTAAAATTACTCGTTATCAAATAACACCAGTAACTACTACTACGGCAAGCTCTGCAGCGCAAAGCAGGTTAACTATTGAAGTGGCGGTTAAGTTTGTAAATGAAACTGAAACAGATAAAAATTTTGAGCAACGGTTTTCTGATTTTGAAGACTTTGATCAATCAATTAATTTTTCGACAGTTGAAGCAAGTTTGGTAAGCGAAATTAATGAACGAATTATTAATAAAATTTTTAACAAAGCCCTTGTAAATTGGTAATGAACATTAATAAAGACATACTAAATGAATTATTGGCTGATCCTAAAAAGATTGAGAGCATTAGCCTTAATAGCTTGGAAGAGTTAGCTGCTAAATTTCCATATTTTATTGGTATTCAAAAACTAATTAACAACAAAAAAAAGTTAATTGAAGTAAAGGCTAATGTTTATAATTTTGTTAGCCCACCAGCAACTATTGCAGATTCTTTCAAAAATAATAATAACAATTTTGATAAAGAGGACGATGAAGAATTTACAGAATTGGAAATAGAGGAAAAGGAACTTCCTTTTGAAAATTTTGAACTTGAAGATACAGATTCCGATATCAGTTCAATAGCACCAAACCAAGAAGTTGCTGGTATTTTGAACAACCAACAAATCACTACTTTGCAAACTTTGGCTGGTAGTTCTTACAATTATTATAGAGACGATTTAAGCCTGCTGCCTCATTTATCAGAAAATATAATTGATAGCTTATCAAGAGCAAATATCACTTCGTATCAACAATTAATAAATATATCTGAAAGAAATGGTAATGATGTATTTTCAAAAATATTGAAATTTTCGAAAGCAAATACAGAAACAATTATACAAGAAGCAACAAATTTGGTTCAAAACAAATATCAAAAATTATTGATAGAAGAATTAGGCTATTCTAACTACAAAAACAAAAACGATTTAAAACAAGTAGTTGGCATTGGTAATTTAACAGCAAATAAACTTAATACAATAGGCATTTTTACTTTACAACAGCTTACCAATTTAAATGAAGCAAATACTGAAATATTAACTGTTTTAATTGATTATTTCCCCCAAAGAATTGAAAGAGACAATTGGCAACAGCAAGCGCAACAACTAATAAATGCTCCCGATAAAATTACAGTAAAACAAAGTTTAAAACCTGCTGAAACTATTGAAGATCTTACCGAAAAATTAGCACTTCGTAAAATTAATAACCTCAATTTTGCCATTGCAAATGAAACAATGCTTAATGCCGAAACAGTGCCATTAAAAACTTTTTCGGATTGGTTAAATACTTTTGCTGAAAAAAAAAATCATCTAAATGATGATATGGAGATAGTAGAACCAACAATAGAAAACCTAAAGGAAGAGCAACCTCGCTTAGTAAAAGTTAATGAAGATAATTTAAAAGATATTCATACTTTTTTAGGAAACAAGGTAGAAGAATATCAACCTTCAAAACCTGTTTTTGAGTTTTTGGCTGGTTTTTCAGTAAAAGAGGTTGCTGCTAAAAGTTTAGATGAAAATCATAATATAGTTTCAATTACATTAGCTAAAATTTATGAACAGCAACAATATTTTGATAAAGCTATTCATACCTATGAGAAACTTATTTTGAAATATCCAGAAAAAAGCAGTTTCTTTGCAAGTCAAATTATAGTTTTAAAAGAAAAAATATAGTCTCAATGTTATATACAATAATAACCATATTAATTATTTTAATCTGCTTAATGATACTTTTAGTAGTATTAGTACAAGACCCTAAAGGTGGTGGTTTAGGTGCCGGCTTTGGAGGCGTTAGTAGTAACACATTAGGTGGTGCTAAAAATGCTGCAGATTTTTTAGAGAAAACCACTTGGGGCTTAATTATTGCTCTATTAGTATTTAGCTTACTTTCTGCCACTGTCATTAGTAATAACAATAATGGTAACAATGGTGTTAATAAACAATTAGAAGAATCGATGGGTGATTTTGATCCTGATAATTTTGATATAGGAGAATAAAGGTTAATCCTTATTATGCGCTATGTAACGCACCAACTCACGTTTGGCAACCGGTAAAAAAGTTTCTCGTAAAGGCAATTGTAATTTAGAGTGTATTAAATAAGTAGCAGGATTTGGCATAGTTTTGTCCTGTTTTATCAAATTTATTTTAATTGATTCATAACTATGTATTAGTTTTTTGGTATAAGAAGTTATGTATTTGGTTTTCAAAGAACGGTATTGTTCCGAGTATTTTTCGAAAATTGTAATCTCGTATTCATAAACTTTATGCTCCGTTTTGTTACCGTTTTTCAAAATCATATAGCCAAAATCAGTAATTAAAGGCATAATACCAATTGGTTCAATATTAAGATTATCTTCTATAAAATCATAAATAGTTTTACCATCGGCCAAAGCAGCTTTTATTTTAGGGATGGAAAATTTTAGAATAGCGTCAATTTCTTCCATAAAATCGTCCTCTTCAATGGCTTTTTCATACTCCATTTTAAATTTTTCTAAATCTACTTTTTTAAGATGCTTGGTAAAGTGGTTAGCAGTAAGCTGTTTTTTTTCGCTAAAGTCAACCAAATTTTGATAATGATAAATCAAATCTGATAAAAATGGATATAATTTTTGCGAGTTAAAACTTTCGCTAACTTGCTTTAAATAGGCCAATAGTATGTATTTTTTATATTCATAATCTACCCAACCTTCAGTAATCCAGTTTGTGTTTAACGATTTCATAGTTTTTTTTTCGTTTATTACTCACTTAAATTTACTACAAATTTATCAAAACCTCAATTTTTTAAATTTAAGAAGAAAAATTTTAATGAAAAACTTAATTGAAGCGTGGAAACAAAGTGATAATAAATCAAAACAACAACAACGTGCTTTTTTAAAAAACGTAAAAAAAGCTAAAAATAAGGGAGTAGCTGAACTTGCTGAAAAGACACACAATGCCGTTTTTAACGAATTAGATTGTTTACAATGCGCCAATTGTTGCAAAAGCATTCCGCCAATAATTACTAAAAGCGATGCTAAGCGCATTGCCAAACATCTTAACCTAAACCTTGCTCAATTTGAAGCCAAATATTTAACTACTGATGAAGACGAAGACACCGTTTTAAATACCAGCCCATGCGTTTTTTTGCAAACCGATAATAAATGTAGCATTTACCCTTATCGGCCTAAAGCTTGTAGTGCATATCCACATACTGGGCATTACGAGTTTTTAAATAACTTGCAATTGCACCAACAAAATGCAAGCTATTGCCCAGCAGTTTTTCATATAGTTGATAGAATGATGAAGAAGTTGGGTGCAAGGTAAGTAGTAAACAAATCACTTAAAATCATAATTTTTTAAGCCACTAACATAAGTAAAATGCTTGTCTAAAGTAGCTATGGTTGCACTTTGTTCCATACAAATTGCAGCTATCCAAATATCATTAGTAGGTATAGGTTTGCCTTTTTTTCGTAGTTGTTTATAAATGTTGGCGTAAAAATTAGTTGTTGATAATTCAATGCTTAATACCTGAACATTGTTGTTATCAATAATTTGCTGTAAATCTTTTTCATTTTCTTGCGCTTTAGTTCCTAATATAAAACCAGCACGTAATTCACCAATAACAATAGTAGGTAAAATTATTTTTTCAAAATTATCAAAAATTAAACGGTGATTAATAGTGTTTTTTAAAATTGCAGTATAAACATTGGTATCAATTACAATTTTCTTTATTGCCATATTGAAGTATCAATCTGGCCGAAATGTGCGGTATCTTCTTCAAAAGTTTTATGTTGTGCTTCGCTCCACTTTCCAGCTATTGTATCAAAAGGATTGTCGTCTTTTTGTGCTGGTTCATTCATAAGGTGTTCACTTAATAATTTCTTTATTGTTTTATTTAAACTTAAGCCCCATTCTGTTGCTTTAATTTCAATAATTTTCATCAATTGAATGTCAATATTATGTATAGTTAATGATTTCACGTTAATATTTTACACAAATATACAGCTTTTCTTTTAAAAGTGGTTCAAAGTGGTTCAAAAAATATTTTCATTTTTTTAAATGCAATTATATAAAAACCTATTATTGTTTAGTTTTTATTATAAATGATGATATTTTTGACAACAGAAACGATATTAAAATGAACAAAATTGAAAGTTGGATAACTATACCAACCGAAAGTGGTTTTACAGTAGAAAACTTACCTTTCGGTATTTTTACTGATAAGGTAAATAAAACAAAAAGAGTAGGGGTTGCCATAGGAACGCAAATTATTGATCTTGCTGCATTTGAAATTTTGGGCTACACAAAAGAATTAGATATTAAGGCATCAGTTTTTACTAATGATTACTTAAATGATTTAATAGCATTGGGTAAAAGTAAAACTAATGGGCTTCGTACCCTATTACAAACATTGCTAAAGGCAGATAATGAAACGTTAAAGAAAGATGCCGATAAAATTTTAGTAAATCAAAGTGAAGCAACTTTGTATTTACCAGTAAAAGTAGGCGATTATACCGATTTTTACAGCAGCATAGAACACGCTACCAATGTAGGCAAAATGTTTCGTGATCCAGAAAACGCTTTACTCCCAAATTGGAGACATTTACCGGTTGGCTATCACGGCAGAGCTTCTACTATATATGAAAGTGGACTACCTGTTTATCGCCCGTGTGGGCAAACGATACCGCCAAATGCAAAGCAGCCCGTTTTTGGCCCTACTAAACGCTTAGATTTTGAATTAGAAATGGCCTTTATTATTGGTAAAGAAAATAAATTAGGACATTCAATTTCAACTGCCAATGCAGCAGATCATATTTTTGGAATGGTGTTGTTTAACGATTGGTCGGCACGCGATATACAAAAGTGGGAGTATGTACCGCTTGGCCCTTTTTTGGGTAAAAGTTTTGCCTCAACCATATCGCCCTGGGTAGTTACAATGGAAGCCTTAGCTCCTTTTAAGTTAAATGGCCCAGCGCAAGAACCCGAAGTATTACCATACTTAAAATATGAAGATCAACATAATTATGATGTTGATTTACAAGTTTCAATTAAGCCAGATGGAGGAGAACCAACCGTAGTTTCTAACTCTAACTATAAATATATGTATTGGAATATGGTGCAGCAACTAGCGCATCATACCATAAACGGTTGTGCTGTTAAAGTTGGTGATATGATGGCTTCTGGAACAATAAGCGGAAAAGATGAAACAAGTTACGGCTCAATGTTAGAGTTGAGTTGGGCAGGCAAAAATACAATAACTTTAAATGATGGTAGCAGCCGAAAATTTATTGAAGATGGAGATACGGTGATTATGAACGCCATTGCGAAAAAAGGTGATATTAAAGTAGGTTTTGGAGAGGTGCGAAACAAAGTTTTACCAGCAATTAATGTTTAATATTTTCATTAAATGAAAGAAGCATTTTTGAGTTATGTTTGGCAGTTTCAGTTGTTCAATAATGCTAATTTAACCGATGCAAATGGTTTAGCAATTCAAATAATAAATGTAGGTTTGTTAAACAAAAATGCAGGACCAGATTTTAGTAACGCTAAAATTAAAATTGGTGATACTATTTGGGCTGGTAATGTTGAATTACACGTAAACGCCAGCGATTGGAAAGCGCATCAACACCAAAAAAACAAGGCTTACGATAATGTTATTTTACACGTGGTGTTTAAAAACGATGCTGAAATTAAGCGAACCGATGGCTCTGTAATTACTACCATTGAACTTAAAGATAAAATTAACCAAGCAGTTGCTTTAAAATGGCAACAATTTAAAGAAAGCAAAACTTGGATAGCATGTACTGCTAATATTGCCGAAGTAGATGATTTTACTTGGCTGCAATGGAAAGATCGTTTGTTAATAGAGCGTTTAGAAACCAAAACAGCAACCATACAAACAACATTAAAAGCTCAGCAAAATAATTGGGATGTTGCTTTTTTTATTCATTTAACAAAAGCCTTTGGTGCAAAAATTAATCAGTTGCCATTTCAACAATTGGCGCAATCTATAAATCCTAATTTAGTACAAAAGCATTTACATAACCCTAACCAAGTTTATGCTTTGTTTTTTGGGCAGGCAGGGTTTTTGCAAGAAGATTTTACCGAGTCTTATCCTTCCTCTTTAAAAACAGAGTACGAATTTCTGAAACATAAACATGGTTTACAAAATTTGGACAAAAGTATTTGGAAGTTTTCTAAAATACGACCAGTTAATTTTCCGACCATACGCATAGCGCAGTTAGCTACCTTGTGGATGCAACATTCAAATCTGTTTTCTAAAATTGTAGCTGCGCCAAATTTAAAAACCTTAGTTTCATTGTTTAAAACCGTGTTGCCAAATTATTGGTCAACGCATTATACTTTTGACAAAGCATCTGTTGAGAAAACTAAAAATGTAGGGAGTGGTTTTATCAATTCTTTAATTATTAATACGGTGGTGCCAATGTTATTTGTGTATCAAAAACAAAGCGGGCAAAAAACTATTATTGCAAACAGTTTGGAGTTATTAGAGCAAGTAACTGTTGAGAAAAATAGCATTATTGACAATTGGAAAACCATAGGTATTAAAGCAACAAACGCTTACGACACTCAAGCCCTTTTACAACTAAAAAATGAATATTGCACACACTTAAAATGTTTGAATTGTGCAATAGGTAATAAAATATTAAGAAAAACGATTTAATTGATGATGAATTTAGATGACTTGTGGATTGGCGATAAAATTTTAGTAAAAAGTGCAGGTGAAGTTGGTACTTATGAAAAAAAAGTGAACGCTGCTACCGCCATTATTAAGTTTATAATTGGTACCAGCGAGATTGATATTGAAGATATGGAGTTAGCCAATGATAAACCGCTTGGGCCGTTAAAACCCAAGAAAGAAAAAGTAGTTACTGATAAAATTGAAATTATTGGCGAAGAACCAGAGGGCTTAAATTTAAATAATAAAGCCAATTTTAAAAATGAAATTGATTTGCATTTTGAAAAATTATTTCCTCATAATAAAAAAAATAATTTTACTAATGTGTTAGATGCGCAAGTAGCGGCGTGTAAAAATTATATTGAACAAGCCATATATTTTAGAGCGCCCGAAATTAAAATAATACACGGTAAAGGTAATGGCACTTTAAGGGATGCGGTAGTTGATTTGCTAAGAGATTACCAACAAAATATACATTGGAATTTTGAGGGAGAAAACAAAGGCGGCGCAGTTACGGTGATGTTAAAGTATGAAAAAATTTAATGCTGCTTCGTAAAACTCCATGGGTTTTTCAGCGTGTACCCAATGGCCAGCATCTTCAATTTGGTGAAGTGTTGCATTTGGAAATTGGCTTTTAATTCCAGGCCAATCTTCATCTAAAATATAATCACTTTTGCCCCCACAAATAAATAAAGTAGATGCGTTAAAAGAACCAGATAGACGCTCAACACCCCCAGCTATAGTAGAATAATTGGCTTTGATATAACTAACTGCTGGTCGCCAATAATAATTATTGTCATTATTACGGGCAAGGTTTTTTAAAATAAATTGCCTTACTCCTAAGTTTGGTAAGCTTGGCGTTAAGGCTTCGTCTGCTTGTTTGCGACTTTCAATTTCATTCAAATTTAAACTTTCCATTGCCTCAAAAATATGGTTATGATTGCCAGCATACGCCTTGGGCGCAATATCAACAACAATTAATTTTTCTGTAAGATGAGGATACAAATACGCAAACTGTATCGCCACTTTTCCACCCATAGAATGGCCAATAATATTAGCCGCACTTAATTGATGTTGCTCAATAAACTCCGCCAAATCGTTCGCCATTATTTCATAATTCATCGCTTGGCTATGAGGTGATTTGCCGTGGTTTCGTTGGTCAATTGTATAAACTTGAAAGTGATCGCTAAACTTTTTACCTAAAGTTGCCCAATTATCTAACATACCAAACAAGCCGTGTAAAATCAACAAAGGCTCACCTTGTTCACCGTATTTTTTGTAGTTTAATTCCATTATAAATTGCCTGTATAAATTAAGTAACCGGGTTGCTCAATTTTAGTTTTTATGTTTTCTAAATCAATATCTTTTTTAAAAATACCATAAATGGAAGAACCGCTGCCACTCATAGAAGCGTAAATTGCGCCGCTATCATAAAGGTTTTTTTTGATGCTTTTTATTTCGGGCATCACTTTTATTACTTCGGGTTCAAAGTCGTTTACCAAACTGTCTTTCCAAGTTTCAATTGGTTGGGTAATAATATTTTTTAATGATGCCCTTTTTTCAGTTTTTAATTTTAGCTGTGCATACGCCCAAGCGGTATTAATTGCTTTTTTAGGATAGATAACTATAATTTGATAAGCACTTAAATTTAACTCAATGTTTTCAAAAACATCACCTACACCTGTTGCTAAAGTTGGTTTGTTTTGTATAAAGAAGGCGCAATCTGCACCAAGTTTGGTTGCATAGTTTTCCAAATCTTTACTGTTTAAACCAAGTTCAAAAAAAATGTTGCAAGCCTTTAACATAAAAGCTGCATTAGCAGAACCGCCACCTAAACCTGCGCCTACTGGTAAATGTTTTTGTAAGATGATTTTTAAAGGTTTCAAATCAAAATCTTTTGCTAACATTTGGTAAGCTTTTAATACAATGTTGTTTGCAGTATCGCCTGGAATATGTATGCCTAAGCTTTCAAATTTTGTTTTTTCTGCTGGCACAATTTCAAGCGCATCTGTCCATTGCACAGGGTAAAAAACGGTTTCAAGGTTATGATAATCATCTTCTCGTTTGCTTAAAATTTGTAAGCCAAGGTTTATTTTACAATTTGGAAATACTAACATAAGTTTTAAAATAAAGTGCAAATATCTAAAATTAACTGAAAAGAATTTACTTCGCCCTTCTACATCGCTCGCTACAATACTTTACTTCTTCCCAAACCCTTTCCCATTTTTTGCGCCAAGTAAAAGGCCGGTGACAGACGATGCAAATTTTGGTGGGTAAATCACTTTTCTTTTTTGTTTTCATCATACCAAAAACTACATATAAAATATGGGTATAAAAATTGTAGCTAATGCCCAAAAAATTACAGTTAACAAGCCACCTACCTTAACAAAATCTGAAAACCGATAGTTGCCCGGGCCAAATACTAACATATTGGTTTGGTAACCTACTGGCGTTATAAAGCTGGTACTGGCAGCAAACATTACGGCTACCAGAAATGGTTTTGGATCGATACCTAAACCATTGGCGATACTAAAGGCTATTGGGGTTAATATTAGTGCGGTGGCGTTATTAGACATAAAGCTGGTTAATAAAATGGTAACTGCAAACAACACCGAAATAATGGCACGTGGCGACCAATGACCGATGTATTTTAGTAGAAAATTGGAAAAAAGTTGATCTGCACCCGTATTTGTAAAAGCAATACCCAACGGAATTAAACCCGCTAACAGAAAAAACACTTTCCATTCAATTTTTCTGTAAATGTAGGGCATGCGTACACAACCTGTAAAAACTAATGCTACAGCGCCAGTTAGCATTATTAAAGTTAAATTTAGCCCTAAATTAAACCAACTGTTAATTTGTTGATGGGTGGCAGCAATTAAAATAGTTATAGCAACTATTATTAAAGAAAGCCACATTTTATTTTGAAATTTGCTGCTCCGTTTTATGCGTTGCAATACAATAAAATCGGGCGAGTTGTAAAATTTTTCTAATCGGCTTTTATCGGCTTCCATTAAAAGTGTATCGCCAAATAAAATTTTAGTTTCTGCTAAAGTGCTTTGCAAAACTTGGCCGTGGCGGCGCATAGCTATTGGTATGGCACCAAAAGTATTGTCAAAATCTATGTTTTTTATTGGTTTTCCTATTAAAAAAGAGTTGCGACCAATTACGGCTTCTACTAAAATGGTGTTTTTCGAAATCAAATTTTTATCGCTAATATTGGTGTGTTGTTTGCTTATTTCCCAGCCTTGTTGCTTTAATATACTTTTTAAGTCTTCAATATCTGCTTTTATAATAAAATGGTCGTGAGGTCTTACATTGTTTAATTTATTAGCAATAAATTTTGTGCCATCTTCCCTTATAATTTCAATTACCTCTACTTTATTACCTACGCCAAAAAGGTTATCGCTTAATGGTTTACCTATCATGGGTGAGTTTGGTTTTACAATCACCTCTGTTAAATAGGTTTCCATTTTATATTGTTCTGTTAAATCGGTGTTTGTATTACGTTCTGGAATTAAATACCTGCCAATTAAAAGCCAATATATTGTAAAGGCCATCATTAAAATTAAACCCAATAAGCCAAATTCAAACAAACCAAAAGGTTGATAGCCTTGTTCAATAGAAAGGCTACTTACTATAATGTTAGTTGAGGTGCCAATAATAGTGAGTGTTCCGCCAATCATAGCGGCAAACGATAAAGGCATTAATACTTTGGTTGGGTTTATGTTGGCAATTTTAGCGCATCTTACTATAACGGGTAAAAAAATGGCCACAATTGCGGTGTTGTTCATAAAGGCAGAACTTAGCCCAACAACAACAATAATTACTAACAAAATTCTTAATTCGGATTTTGCGGTATAGCGAGCCAAATTGTTGCTTATAAAATAAACAAAACCGGTGCTTTGCAAACCAATGCTTAATATAAGTAAAGCTAAAATAGTTATAGTTGCCGGATGGCTAAAGCCCGATAAGCCTTCTTCAACGTTTACAACACCAAAAAGCATTAAGCTTACCATTACGGCTAAGGCTGTAAAATCCATCGGAAACTTTTCGGTAACAAAAAGCACTAATGCCACCAGTGTAATTATAATTACTACAATAACCCCAAAAGACATAGCTAAAATTTATGATATTGATGTTTAAGTTACAAATACTTTTATAAAAAAAGTGCAAAATTCATACATAATATTCCGATGGCATAGCCGTAATAAACTTCACGGTTAGTATGCGCTTTTAATATTAAACGAGAAGAACCAATTAAACCTGCTATTAAAGTAGCTACTAATAATATTGGTATTGCGTTAAAATAGGCCAGCGGAACGGTTTGCAGTATTAAAGAAAAGGCTAAACCAATACCAATAGTATGTAGGCTTACTTTTCTAAAAAAAATGGTTAACATAAATGCCAGCACAATGCTAATAAGGCCAGCTAAAAGTACATCGCTAAAAATTTCGTTTAAATCACTTCTTTTAAAAACAAAATACGACCAAACGTAAAATGTCATAGTAGCAATAAAGGGTACAAAGCGTTCTTCTCGGGTTTTTAACTGTAAATTGTTTATAAAACCTAAACCCTTCATTAATAAAACAGTAATTACCGGAAATATGAATGAGTTGATGAATACTTGACTAAGGGCAATTTTCATTTGAGGAGAATTCCAACCACTTAATAAATATGGATTTATATACGCTATGTACATAAAAACATAGGTGGGCATAAGTAGCGGATGAAATATGTAGCTTATAAAGTTGGCAATTGGTTTCATTACAATTCTTTTCTAAGGCGGGCTACCGGTATGTTTAATTGTTCTCTATACTTAGCTACCGTTCGCCGTGCAATTTGATATCCTTTTTCAATTAAGGCTTCGGTAAGTTTTTGATCTGATAGTGGTTTCTTTTTGCTTTCGTTTCCAATTAAGTTCGATAGTATTTTTTTAACCTCCCGTGTAGAAACTTCTTCGCCGCTATCGGTAGTTAAACTTTCGCTAAAAAAATCTTTTAATTTAAAAGTACCAAATTCTGTTTGCACATATTTACTGTTGCTCACTCTCGAAATGGTAGAGATGTCGTAATGTGTAATTTCGGCAACGTCTTTTAAAATCATAGGTTTTAAGGTTAACTCGTCACCTGTTAAAAAGTAATTATATTGCAAATTGAGTATGGTACTCATTGTTTTTAACATGGTTTGTTGCCGCTGTTTTATGGCATCAATAAACCATTTTGCGCTATCAATTTTTTGCTTAATAAACACCAACGTATCTTTTTGTTTTTTATCTTTTTTGTCAGATTTGTTGTAGTCTTTAATCATATCAATATAACTATTATTAATCCGCAGGTCTGGTGTATTTCTATTATTTAAAGAAAGCTCTAACTGGCCTCCTTCATTAACAATAATAAAATCTGGTACGATATAATAATCGTTTTTTGATTTACTGCTAAATGCACTACCTGGTTTGGGGTTTAACTTTAAAATTTCGTCAATAATAATTTTGAGTGTTTCTGAGCTAATATCTAACTTGCTAAGGAGTTTATCATAATGTTTTTTCGAAAATGCTTCAAAATGGTTTGATAGAATTAGTTTAGCTTGTTGTAAAGTAGTGTTGTCTTGATCTTTGTTAAGTTTATATGTTAACTGAATTAATAGCGATTCTTTAAGGTTTCTGCCACCTACGCCAGGGGGTTCAAAGTTTTGCACTATTTTTAGCAATTCTTCCAATTTTTCTTCGGTAGTTTCTACATTTTGGGTAAATGCTAAATCATCTAATATGGCTGTTACTGGTCTTCTTAAATAGCCATCTTCATCAATACTACCAATAATTTGTTTGGCAATTACTTGGTCATCTTCTTCTAAAGAGATCATACTTAACTGCTGTTCTAAAAAATCTTGAAAAGTATCTATAACAGGAATTGGTAAACTAAAATTATTTTCGGGATCGGGGTAGTTGGTATCGCGCAATTTATAATCTGGTTGATCATAATCATCTGCTAAATAATCTCCTAAATCAATTTCTGCATCTGTACCTTCATAATCATCGTGTTCATCATCCGCATCAGTTTCAACTTCAATTTTTTCGTCCTTAATAGCTTGGTCACCTTCTTCTAAAGCAGGGTTAGCTTCTAATTCTTCTTTTATGCGCTGATCTAATAAAGCGGTTGGCACTTGAAGCAATTTCATTAACTGTATTTGCTGTGGCGACAGCTTTTGCAGCTGCTTTTGTGCTAAATTTTGTTTAAGCATACATGTATATACGTTCTTATTGTTTACTTGTGACTAAATATTTACTTTTTGTAATGACGAATTTATTACATTTAACAATATATTGCTCAAATTAAGTAGCATTATATTTCAACAAATGTACATTATGCTTAAATTTGTGACGGCACTTTCACTATTTGTTTAAAATTAATAAATTCAAGTTTAATGACGGTAATATTACTTTTGGTTTCTACAGCACTTAAAACCTATTTATTAGCTTTTGCTGGTTTAATAGTTTCTGGTGTTTTAGGGTTTTTTATTGGAACGTACTTTGCAGGTAATTCCAGAGCTGGTTGGAAAGAAAAACACGAAGCGATTCAGCAGCAATATTTAGATTTACAAAAGCAAACTAAAGTTGAAAAAAAGCAGCTAAACAACTTAAAAGAAGAAAATATAAAGTTGAAACACAGCTCGGAAAGTGCAGCCAAGCAGCTAACAGCTTTGAGTAACGAAATTGAAGTGCTTAACAATAAAATAAATATTGAAAAAGACCAAAAGGCCAATGCAAAACGCGAGTTCGATAAAATCTCAACCACATTTAATCGCTTATCGAAAGATTATGATGAACTAAGAAAAAGTTACCGAGCCGATCAAAAAGATACCCGTGCTTGGCGAGCAGAGATAGAAAAGTGGAATAAAGAGGCGGTAAAATACCACAACTATAGCATAAAAGCAGATGAAAAAATTAAAGACCTACACGAAAGATTGCAAGGACAAGCCGATTTTCAAAAAGAAATTGACCAATTAAGAATAGAGGGAAAAAGCCAAACCCACTTAGTTAAAAAACTAAACCAAGAAGTGAAATATTGGGAGAAACAGCATTATGATACGCATCATCAATTATCATCTTTAAAAACGGAAATGGAAAATGAGGCAAAGAAAACAGAAGAAATTCACCAACTGAACAACGGTATGAAAATTGAAAAACAGAACCTCTTAAATATGATTGAAGAATACAAAACCAAATTTATTCAAAAAAATAACCAGTATAGAACGTTAATGAATAAAATTAAGGTTGAGGGATAGTGTTGTAAAAAAAGTAGCGATGTAGTACAAGTTTATACAAGCAATAAAGCAGGTTATATTTTTTTTTGAAGCGAAACTCTTTGGCTCACAAAAGCTTTGGTCTCGCCATCCGTTCAAATACCATTTTGCCAACGCTTCATAAGGCCACCCAAAAATGGTATAACCACTCCTGTCGAGGCTATTTTTCGAGCGGCAGTTTCTTCGGTTTAATTTTTTTTAAGCCTACAAAAGCAAATGAAACCAACACCATACCAACCACTTTAATAACTTTGTTGCGCTTTAAAAAATACATTAGAAATAACTACCAATACCCAATTGCACACCAGCCGTTTTTTTGTTTGGGTTGCCCAACAAATCAGAAAACCATTGGTAACTTCCATTTAAAATTATAGAAGTTTTATTAAATAAATGTGCACTTAAGCCAAGGGCTAACTTATGATAATCATTGTTGATCTTTTCTTTTGTAATAGCAAAATAACCATTGTTTAAATCAGCATAATCATACCTTAATGCCGAAAATATCTTTAATGGTCTTTTTCCTAAAAAAGCATCTTTTTTAAATAATTCATAACTCAAATCAATAAAACAACCTTGTTGACTGCTTGCGTAAAGCTCTGTAATGTTTTCTGGTAACTCTATATTATTAATTACCATTTCCGATTCAATACTAAATTTATTAAAATAAAGCGCAACATCAAAAACGTAAATCTGTAATTTTTTACTTTTAGTAAACATAGAAGGATCCTCCTTCATTCTGTTAGTGTAACTACCTGCTAAAATAGATGCGCCAAATTCAAAAACATTATTTTGTAACAAACCAAGTCTGGCATTTACCATTAGTTTGTCGTTATTATCACTAATTTTTAAATTTTTAGAGGTACCCATTTCCATATTAGTGTTAGCAGAAGGCGTATAGATTATATTTTCATCTAATCCGCTAACAAAATTAATTTCAAAGCTAATATTGCTAATATCTGCGTCGCCTGCATTGGCGTAAACACCTGCGCCAGCATCGCAACTAATACCCGGTAAAACGGTAGTAACCATTAAAGGGTGTTCTACAAAATACCTTGTTTTTTTTATATGATATTGTTTGTACCTGCCAAGTGGAAAGCCAAGATAACCAACCCTTAAACCAATATTTTTATTACCAATTTGAGCAAACAGGTTATTTATTTGAAAATTGTATTGCGGGTTATGTTCAAATTCTGCATAAATATTAAAATATTTAAATGGGTTTATTTGAGCGATAACGCCCAAATGGTTTAAGGTAGGCGCAATACCTTCTGTTTCACCTTCTGCCTCAAAATAATTTAAAGAAGTATTTACATAACCACCAATGTAAAGTAAATTTAAAGGTTTATACAGTGCTCTATCTAAAATTGTAGATGCATCAGTATTTTGCGCATTGCAATTACCTAAAGCTGCTAATAATACAATTATAGGTAGCATATTAAAACTAACCAATCTGAAGTAATGGCAATATTGCATTTTAAAGCGACCTTAAAAAGGTAATTAGTTTATTTTGATTTTCAATGTTCAACTCATTAAATTTTTCTTTTACTTGCTCTGCTTCACCGCCATGTGCTTGTATGGCATCGAATAAAGTTAAGGCTCTACCATCGTGCATATAGTAGCCATTGCCCCCTTGCGATTCTTCGGCTAAGCCGAGGCCCCACAAAGGCGGTGTTCTCCATTCATAAGTTTTGGCATCACCTTCGGTATAGCCATCATCTAAACCTGCGCCCATATCGTGCAACAACATATCAGTATATGGATGAATTATTTTTTTGCTTAAAAATGCCAACTTAGTTTCTGCGGTAGTAAAATTATTTCTATGGCATTTTACACATCCAACGGCAGTAAATAACTTTTCGCCCTCAATAACATTTGTGTTATTAGTGTCTCTTCTTGGCGGTGGCGCAGTTGATCTTAAAAAGAAAGTTAACGCTTCTAACATTTTGTCAGAAACTTCAGGATTAGGAACACCATCACCAATATCTCTGATTTCTTTTGGTGCTTTCCAATTAAACGGATCGTGATTTTCTGCCGAAGTTGTCATCCCTAAATCTTCATTTAACGCTCTTGCAGCTTGCTGAAATAAATTAACACTAAACGATTTTTTACCAAACCTACCAATCATTTCACCTTTATGGTCGGTAAGTTGTTCATCACTTATAAAACGACCGTAAGCATAACTTGGCGTGTGTACAAAAGGCACTCTGCCCGAAATACCATCATTATTTACATCCTCTGGGTCGGCCCAACTAAGTATATCTTTATCGGCTATAGCCTCTAAAAACCCCAAACCGCCCAATGCAGGTGGATTTAAATGTACCACACCGTCAGCCTCTTCTGGCACCTCTTCTTCTGGGTAACCATCAATTGATCTATACTGCAACTGTGGACCGCTTTGCGCCAACATTTCGTTAAAATGCCCATCAACACCCCAATTACCAAAACGTATAATTTCGTTAAAAGGATGGCCTTTACCACCATTAAAATGGCAACTACGGCAAGTTGTAGCTATAAAAACTGGCCCAACACCTTCTTCTTTGGTAAAAGATTTATTAAATACCGCATCGCCCTCTAAATGTTGCGCTAATTCTTGCTCATTTAAACCGGCATACGGCGATATAAGCACTTCATCTGGATTGGGCATCGTGTCCATAATTTCGCAACTTGCAAAATAAAATACACTAAAAACTAATAAATAGAATAGGTTTCTCTTACACATACTAAAAGTTCGTAATTCGTTTATAACAACTTCAAAATTAAGCTTTTTAAGAATATTTTGAACATAAATTGCATAAAAAAATGAACACAGCTTACATTTATTTGAAATTACCGAAGTTTGATGTTTATTTAGTGCTAAATATGAGAAACCAAATTAGAGAGACAAAAAATTTTGGTGCGCTAATTGATAAAACTATTAAGCAAATAAAAGCTAATTATTTAAAAACATTTAAACAACTAAACGTAAATATAACCACCGAACAATGGATGATAATTGATTGCTTAGCGGAAAAAAACACACAAACCCAAACCGAGTTGGCCGAAAATAGTTTTAAAAACAAACCTACCGTATCTCGAATTTTAAATTTATTAGAGCGGAAAAAAATGATTGAAAGAACACCCGTAAAATCAGATATGCGGAAATTTCATATTCAATTGACTGAATTTGGGCAACAAACTCACCAAAAACTATTACCAGAAGTTGAAGCATTAAGACATAAAGGATGGGATGGTTTAAATAATGAAGATTACAATAATTTAGAACGAATTTTGAATGTTATTTTTAAAAACTTCGATTGAAATTGAACGATATTTTTTTGAGATATCATTATTTACGCCAAATGAAAAAGAAAAGATGAACAGATTAAGGGAATTGCATAGAAGCATCTTAAAAAAAAAAATTTTAGAAGCGAAACGGTGGCCCATAACAGAAAGCTTGGTCTCGCCATCCGTTCAAATACCATTTTGCCAACGCTTCAAAAGCCAATCAAAAAATGGTATAACCACTCCTGTCGAGGCTATTTTTCAAGCCTCGCTCCGCTGTATTAATCGGTAAAAAACAGTTAGTCACTCAAAAAAAGTTTTCCGTTTACAAATTATCAATCAGCATTTTAAGTAATTGCTAAAACAAAAAATTGGAAGTTTTTAATCATTCTTTTTCAATGAAACAATAGATTAAAAATAAACATAAAATCATCTACACAAAAAATAACAGTGTAATATATTTTGAAAACAGAAATTAGCTGTTAAATTTGTCATCTAATATACAATTATAACAGACTTAGAAATTTGGAAAAAAAATTATTAGGCTTAGGATCAAAAGTGTCACATCAAAATTTTGGTAAAGGCATAATTGTAGATGTTAGTATGAGCGAATATACGGTTTGGATTAAAAATAGAGGAGAAGTTCAAATTACCCATTCAGATGATAGGTTAGAAGTTATTGACGAAATACCTTTAAATGGTGATAGGCTAACATTAAAAGAAGTAAAACAGGCCATAAATAGCATATTTCATCATTGGAATGTAAACCAAGATACTGTTGAACTTGGCGAAAAATGGTTAGGAGGTATGTTGATTCTAAAACCAAACAATCCCGATATTAAATCTAAAGAAATACCAATTGAAACCTTTTTTCATAAAATAGTAATGGTGAGAGATAGGATAAGAGTGATGGAACAAAAAATTAATAGTAGTAAAAATTTGAATGACGAAGAAAAAATTGATTTGCAACAATATTTAACTCGCATTTATGGAAGCTTAACTACCTTCAATGTTTTATTTAAAAGGAAGGAAGATCATTTTAGAGGAGAAAGTTCGAAAAGTTAATTTTTTAACAGAATTACTAAACCTTTAAATAAACAAACCGTATATTTACTACTTAAAGTAAGAATAATTTAACCAGAAAATTTATATATGTTAAAAAATTTACAAGTCTCGATTATGTTAAAGCAGAGCGTTAAGAATTTAGCTATTTTAGCTATTTGCCTATTAGCTTTAACCAATTTTACTTACAGTCAAGTGTATGATCTTTCTTTAATCAACGGTATATCAAGTGCTTACGGGCCAGAATTTTGCCCAGGTGATGAAGTAAGAGTAAATTCAGCAATTTATAATGTTGGAGATATAGAAGCTTGCAACATTGAAATTACGGCCTACATTCCTGAAGGTATGACCTTAAGTGCTAACCCACTTAATACCATTTGGACGGTAACAGGATCAACTGCAACCACAACTATTACGGAATGTATTCCTCCTGGTGGTTCCTATCCAAGTGGAGGAGGTTTACAACTAAGTTTAGTTCAAAATATTAGTTCAACCTTTGCAGGTTCTACTATTAATTTTTATACCGAAATTAGTGCAGATGATGGTGATGATATAGATTCTACACCTGATACAGACCCAGATAACGATCGTGGAGCAGAACCAAATACTGATACAGATAATTCAGTTTTTAACCCAAATGATGAAGATGATCATGATGTGGCTCAAATTTCTTTAGCAAGTTGTGATGCAGCAGGTTGTACAGATCCTTGTGCACCAAACTACAATTCTTCAGCTACTTCAGATGATGGATCTTGCGAAAGCTACAGTACAGATTGTAATATGGATATTTGTGCAGGAGATATTTCAACTTGGTCATCATCAGCCTGCGAATGCACAGTTTCAGTAACACAAGTATTAGGTTGTACTGATGGTAATGCCACAAATTTTGACCCAGCAGCAAATTGTAGTGATGACACTTGTGAATACGAAGATGGAAGTTATGATTTAGCATTAATTAAAGGTATTTCTTCAACTTATGGTACCGAGTATTGCCCAGGTGATGCAGTAAGATTTAATATGGCAATTTATAACCAAGGCGATGTAGAAGCTTGCGATGTTGAAATTACAGAGTATATACCAGAAGGAATGTCGCTTAGTGATGATATACGCAACTCAGTTTGGGATAGTAGAGGCGCAATATTAACCACAACAATAAACTCTTGCATACCACCAGGTGGTGTTTATCCAAATATCACAAGTAAATCATTGTCTGTTTGGTTAATTATTGATCAAGATTTTGAAGGATCGTCAATATCAAACTATGCAGAAATTAGTAGTGATGACGGTAATGATGTTGATAGTACTCCAGATCAAGTTGCAGGTAACGATTCGGGTGCAGATCCGGCTACAGGAACTGATAATACTGTTTTTAACGAAAATGGTGATGAAGACGATCATGATATTACAGTAATCACCATAAAGCCAAATTGCACAGTTACTTCTGGTTGTACAGATCCTTGTGCTCCAAATTACAACCCTGCATCGGTTAATGATGATGGTTCTTGTGGAACATACAGTACCACTTGTAATGACGATATTTGCGCTGGCGATTTAAGTGAATGGAATCAAAGTGCATGTGGTTGTCAAGTAACTACTACTCAAGTATTAGGTTGTACTAATGCAGCTGCAAATAACTATAATGCTAACGCAAATTGTGATGACAATACTTGTACCTTTGATATAGGTGGATGTACAGATGCTGCTGCCTGTAATTACGATGCAAGTGCAACAACCGACAATGGCTCGTGTATAGTTGTAGCAGCTGCTACAATATCTGGTGGCCCTTTTACTTTCTGTGTTGGTGATGGTATTGCCGATTTTGTATCGGATATTACCGTTAGTGGCGGTGAAGGCCCAAATACTGCTTGGGTAGTAACTGATGATCAATTAAACATATTAGGTTTACCATCAATGCCAGGTGCAGTTAATTTTGAAGAGGCCGGAAATGGTACTTGTTTAATTTGGTACGTTACTTTTAACGACATTACCGGAGCCGATGTTAATATGAATGCAGCAAATTTAGGCGGTTGTTTCGCTTTGTCGAACTCAATAGAGGTAACAAGAGAAAAGGCAGGTTGTACAGACCCTGCTGCAAATAACTACGATTCATCTGCAGGTTGCGATGATAGTTCTTGCACCTACACACAAACAGATGTAATTGATCTTTCTTTAGTTAAAACTTTAGATCGTGGTCAACCAGTAATATCACCATGTGATGATGTAGTTTTTACAGTAAAAGTTTGTAATGAAGGAACAGTTACAGTTTATAATGTAGAAGTTACTGACATTATACCATCTGGTTTCCGATTAAGCCACGGCGACAACTTCGGTTGGGTTAAAAATTCAACTGGTAATTATTCTCAAAGTATTTTAGGTGGCATTGCTCCTGGTGCGTGTGTTTCTTTGCCAATAAGCATTAAACCAGAATTAGCTGCAGCTCCTGGTAATTATGCCAATAATGCAGTAATTTCATCTATATCAGATTCCGCAGGAAATATTATAACAGATGATATTTCAGAAAATAATTCTTCAAGTGCAGAAATTTCTATTGTTGATGATGTGTTTGACTTAGCATTAATTATGTATCCAGTATCTGGTCAGCCAACTGATTTTTCGCCTGGAGATGATGTAGCGTTTAATATTTCAATTTATAATAGAGGAGGTCAAACAGCCAGTTCTATTGTGGTAACCAACTACATTCCAGCAGGAATGTCATTTAATACAACAAATAGTGATAACGACAATTGGGTTGATAATGGCGATGGTACTGCCACTATATCCTTAGGCGGTTCTTTATTACCTTGCAGAGCAGTTAGCTTCCCAATTATATTAACAATTGATGATAACGCAGCTCCAGGTACTTACACCAATGTTTCAGAAATATCAGCAGCTAACGATACCAGCGGAAACCCAGCAATGGATACTGATTCAACTATGGATACCGATCCAAATAACGATGCAGGTGGAAATCCCAACTCGCCATCAGATAATCAAATAAGTGGTGATGGAACAGGTTTTCCAGGAAGCACAGATTATAACACAGATGAAGATGATTCAGATCCATCGCAGATAATCGTTTCAGGCGGTTTGTTTTTTGGTAATGTAGTTAACGATAACCAATCAATGAGACTTGCGAAAACTGAGTCTGTAGTTAATTTAACAATTGATAGGTTATACCCAACTATTGCAACAAATAAGTTAAACTTGATAGTTGATGCAGCAGATAATTTATCTACTACAGTTCAAATACTTAGTTACGAAGGAAAAGTAATATCAAACGAAGTTTTTCAACTAAATGAAAACTTAAACAGCTTAACTTTTGATGTTTCTAACCTTCCAAAAGGAATGTATTTCTTAAACACAATTACAGGAGAACAAATTTTAGTAAAAAAGTTTGTGAAGAATTAGAATAACAAATAAAAATAAATTTTTAAAAGGTTTCAGGGTAAATTACGCTGAAACCTTTTTTTTTAATTGGTAAGAAAGTAACAAATTTTTTTGCTGTGCTATGTTTTATATAGATTATATTTGCTTTTTTTAGAATAAACCACTCATACTTAATAATTAAATATGATGAACTTTTTTTACAGCGTAACCACTATACTCTTTCTAATTTTAGGTTTTGTTAACAACAGCTTGGCTCAATGCGATATAAATCTTGGTTGTACAGGTAATGTTTTCTTAAGCGTAGATCCACCTGTTTTTAATAACTATAACCTATCAATTAATTTTGAGAATGTAGAGATTGGATCATTTTCTTGTAATGAAGCTAACTATACCTCGGGATTGGTATTTTATATTTATCAACTTTTACCAAATGGCTCAAGAGTAGACCAATGTACAGTACTTGATGAAGCCCCTTTTAATGTTATTGGTAACGCAGCCTTAAATTTTGGCCAAAGTAATTTTTGTGATTATAGTATTCCAATTGGCACTATTTCTCTCACCCCATTAGAAGGTTTTGAGGCCTGTGATGGCGCATTACTGCAAGCAGAAGCCGTGCTTTATGTAACTGAACAAACCAATATTGATGTTAACAATGCCTCTATATACTCGCAATTACCAACTAACCAATATATAATATTAGATTTAGGTACTATTGAAATAAATATAAATGATGAGTTTCCAGGTAATGGGCAACCTTTAACAACTGCGAAATTAAAAGATTTTAGTACCCAAACTGATGGCCCTCAAACACTAACTTGTGGCCAAAATATTGAACTTTATGTTGAAGGTTTGAGTCGTTTGGCAAATTGTACACCTTATAACAATATAGTAACAGGTATCCCTTCAGAATTAACTAATGAGTTTTATTACCAAATTAATGGAGGTCAACCTATAATTATTGTTGACGAAAGTACAGGGGCAAAAGGAGGTCAGTTAACAGGTCCAAACTCAAATATAAATGGTTTGTGTTATGCAGGCTTGTTAAATTTAGATTCGCCTTACATATTAGATTATAATGACTTACCACAAAATTTATGTAACGGCTCTGAAGTTGTATTTACTTTAAGAACAACTGATTTATTTACTAATCAAACTGTAGAAGATACTTATACGGTTATTTATACCAATGGCAATGCTTTATGTACACAAAGCATCAACTTAAATGCTGGTTGGAACTTAATCTCTCTTGACACCAGCCCCAACAACAATTCCGTAGCAACTGTTTTTGCCGGTTTACAGCCAAGCAATTTACAATTTGTTACAGGTTTTGATAATGGTGCTGAAATTTATAATCCTGCTTCGCCTATATTTTTAAATACCCTCTCTACCATAGAAGATGGCTTCGGATATTGGGTAAAAGTGCAAACTGCTGATGTATTAATGGCTCAAGGCGGTTGTATAGATGATGGTTTTAGAAAACCGCTTAATGCTGGTTGGAATTTGGTGGCTTATCCCCAACTTCCTCCTCAATCGCCAGCTGTGTATTTTGCTGATTTAATTAACACAGGTAACTTAGAATTTGTTACAGGGTTTGATAATGGAACAAATATTTTCAACCCAGATAACCCAGAGATTCTTAACAGCTTAAAGCAGTTAGAAAATGGGTTTGGTTATTGGGTGAAAATTAACAATCCTGCAAAAACCACAAATAATTTAACAAACGTTTTTAGCTTTATTTGCGGTACAAGTAATTTACCTGTTGGCCAACAGGTAGAAGTATTAAACAAAACAGAAGAAACTATAGCTATTTTAAATGTGATTGAAGACAGTTATTTAATGACCACACCAATTTATGGTGACGATAAAACTACTGCTTTTAAAGAAAACATAGGCATTGGTGAAAATTTAAGATTTAGCTGGAATGGACAAATTAATGATTTCACAACAACATTTAAAGGTGATTATGGAATTGAGAAAATAGCGATTGAATTTAAATTAGAAGGTGATACAAAAGAAATAGTGGTAAAAGCATATCCTGTGCCTGCAAATGACGTAGTAAATTTTGAAATTACTTTAACAGAAACAACAGATTTGTTACTACAGATTTTTGATAATAAAGGAAGTATGGTAAAAAGTATTAATAATTCTAAACTATCTACTGGAAAACAGATAGTAAGTTACAACGTAGAAAATTTATCAGCTGGAATTTACACTTATCAGTTAATTACTGGTAATAAGCTTAGTGCGGGCAAGTTTAACATTGTGAGATAGATACATTTGTAACAACATAATTTAATCATAATACAAAAAAGAGGAGTTTTATTAGCCCTCTTTTTTATTTTTTATTTTAAAACTATTGTAATTTTTCCAAAGCCTTCAAAATATTATTTTCAATTCTTTGCTCCACAGCTACATCATTTGTTTTAAAATCAATAGTCGAGTCCATTAAAAATTCGTGTAATTCGGAATATCTTTTGGCAACACTCAAAACAAAATCGTCACTCATTTCAGGTATCTGTTGTCCTTTTTTACCGCTAAAACCATTTTCAATTAACCATTCTCGAACAAATTCTTTACTCAACTGCTTTTGTTTTTTGCCCTTGTCTTGTCGTTTCTGATAACCTTTTTTGTGAAAATATCTACTTGAGTCTGGTGTATGAATTTCATCAATTAAATAAATAGTATCGCCAATTTTTCCAAACTCGTATTTAGTATCTACTAATATCAAACCCTTTTCATACGCTAAATTAGAACCTCGCTTAAATAGTTGCCGCGTGTAATTTTCTAACTTAATGTAATCAGCCTCACTTACAAGGCCCGTTTTTAAAATTTCTTCACGGCTAATATCTTCATCATGCCCAACATCAGCTTTGGTTGTAGGGGTAATTATCGGCTCATCAAAAGCATCGTTTTCATTCATTCCATCTGGCAGCGGCACTCCACACAGTATTCTTTTACCGCTTTTGTAAGTACGCCAAGCATGCCCTGTTAAATAACCTCTTATTACCATCTCAATTTTAAAAGGAGTACATTTTTTACCTATCATTACATTAGGGTCGGGCTGAATTAGCATCCAATTAGGTAAAATATCTTCAGTAGCCTGTAAGTTATGCGCTGCTATACTATTTAGTATTTGGCCTTTAAAAGGTATTGCGCGGGGCAATACGTTATCGAAAGCTGAAATCCTATCGGTAACAATCATTACCATTAAATCGTTTTCTAAAAAATAAACATCTCTTACTTTTCCTTTATAAAAACCGGTTTGTTTTGGCAAGAAAAAATTGGTAGACCTTATTGCACATTTTGTAATTTCGTTCAAAATTAATTTTTTTGTAAAGATAAGATACAGCGATGAGTTTGCCATACTTAGTTTATAATTTTTACTTTTGTAGCTGCAAAAAAAAATCAATAAGTTTCGCAAAAAAAAGCAATGAGCAAATCAGCATTATTTGGTATTATATTTTTAACTGCGCTACTATCTTTTATGGTTTGGAAGGGATATCTGGAGTTACCGAGCAGAAATGCAAAAATAGATATAGCTGTACCAGAAGATGCAGCGTTTTCATTTAAAATTGAAGAACTTATTGGTACCCTAAACCTGCTAAAAACAGCTAAGTATAATAATGATTTAAATATTAATAATTGGTATGCACAATTAATTGATGGATTAGTATTAATACAAAACTATATTTATGATGATGAGTATGCTAAAGCATCAGTTATTGCAGCTTACCAATATGTAAATGAAGAACAGGGAAGTTTTTTGTTTCTAATAGATCAGAAAAATACACCACATCAGCCGTTTAAACTTTTCAGAAAAATAATAACCAACACAGAAGAGTTTATTGAGACCAATAAAGTGGGTAACACAACAATATATAGTGCAGATGTAAATACTAAGGGTTTTTCAAAACTAACATTTGCTACGCACAATGGTATAATACTATTTAGCAAAACTCCAAAATTGGTAGAAGAAAGTTTGAAAAAATTGAACAACATTGCTAGCACTTTTACAAAAGGACATCGTAACACAAATACAGCCATAAAAACAATACAAGTAGGTTTAAAATTAAATTTTTTTGATAGAATCAGTAATCCTTTGGCTCTTTCTAATTTTAGTGATGTAGAAACTTTAAACGCTAAATTATATTTGTTTGAGAATGGTGTAATAGCAAACGGTGAACTTAATGTTAAAAAAGGCCACAAAATAAATATTTTGGCCAAGCACGCAACAAACAACTTAGGAACTATTTTAAAATATGTACCCAACAAAGCAAGCTATTTTGAAAAATATAAGGTTGATAATTTATTAAATTATGTAATGCATCAAATAGAAAATGAAAGTGTTACGCTACCAAATACTACTATAGATTTTATTAAATGCTTAGGTAATGAATGGGTTAATTTAAAATATGATAATAGCGAAGCACCATATTACATCTTTGTTGTTGAAGATGCAATTGAAATACAGCAATTTTTAGATGTTAAAACTGGCAGAATTAAGCAGTTTGATTTGAACAAACTGTTAGCAAATTTTGGTAACAACACAACGGCTAAAAGTAGTTATTTCTTTAAGTTGAATAATGATGTTTTAACAATTGGAACAAATGAAAAAATATTAAACGAATTGGTAAATGATATAAAACAAAAACGGAGTTTTATTTTAAACAAAACTTACCAGCAATATGAACCTAAGTTATATAAAAATAACTTTTGTTTAATTTATAGTAGTGCAACAAATACTTCAGTTAAAAATAACTTTGGGCCTCTGTTTTATCAAATTTTCACTATTGAAGATGCTATATTTTCTAACGCTGTTTTTGCCTATAAAAATGAAGGCTTAACAAACAAGGTAAACTTTGAATATAAGCCAGCCATTATTAAAACCAAAACGATTAATGGATCGGAAAAATGGGAGAACATTGTTGGGCAGAAAATTACTAACGGACCAGATGTATTTAAAAACCATTATACTGGTGAAAATGAATTTATAGTGCAAGATGATAGAAATAACTTATACTTAATTGATAAAAAAGATAGCATAATTTGGCATAGAAAGATTAGTAATAAATACTTAGGAAAATTAAATGTAATTGATTTTTATACGAATAACAAGTTGCAAATTTTATTAAATACTAAAAATGAAATTTACTTAATTGATAGAAAGGGTAGAGATGTTGAAAATTTTCCTGTTAATATAGAAGAGGTAACTAACGGCTTAACGGTAATAAAATATGCAGATGTAGGTAAGTTAAGGTACTATTTGGCTACCGTTGATAATGTATTGAAAGCATTTGATAAAAATGGTAAAGCGGTTAAAGGCTGGAAGTTGCCGCGTTTGTCAGGTGAAGTTAAACTGCCAATAAAGCACCTAATAGCAAATAATAAAGATTATTTGTGTGCCGCAACTAAAAGTGGTACCATATATTTATTTACAAGAGACGGTAGACTTAGGCAACAACCTTTTGAAACTAATTTAAATGAAATTAATACTATTGAGGTAATAATTGAAAATGAGAATAAATATATATTAGCATCAAATAAAAATAATTCAGTTAAAGTGGTTTTAGAATAGGTTTTTTACTGACAAACGTTGCTGTTAATTGTAGCACAAAAATTACTGGTTTTAGGTACTTCAAAATTATTGTTTAATAAAATTTCATTTGCCGATGTAACTGTTAGGGTATCTATATCAACCAAAAAATCAATTTCTATTTTATTACTTGCGTTGTATTTTCTCCTTAAGGAGTTAGCGTTGTTTAAATATAGTGTGTCATAACAACCAGGTTTTTTTACATAACAATCTAAACAATGAAAAGCAGTATTTACAAAATCTATATACCCTAAGCTATTGGCATACCCTGCTAAAAAATTAATTTGTAGCAACCTACCATCAGAGTTATAATTTGGGTTTATTAAAGTAGTACCTATTAAATCTCCAAAATCGGTAAATGCTAAGCCGCTGACATCTGAATTGGGTACTTCCATCAAAACAAAATCAATTTTTCCGGTCATTTTATTAATAGAAGTAAGGTAGGTTGGCGAAGCTTGATCTTGCGCTACAAGCAATTCTCCAGTAAATGGGTCGAAGGCTAAATCTTTTGCATCAAAAAGGAAATCTGGTTGTGTACCATCATTTACCTCTCCTATTGTAGCATAATCAGAAGCATTTCCATTGGAGTCTAAAAAAGCATCTTCTACTATTCTGCCTGTTATACAATCTAATTCAACAAGTATGTCGGGCGAGTCTGGTCGGCCGTTTCCCACTTGGTTAGTAATTCTGTTAATACCAAACAATCTTTGGCTACCGGTATCATAAGCTAACCCTACAATATCTTGAATAATAATAGCGCCATAATCGCCTTTGTAAGCAGGCCCTAATAAACCTATACTTTTAAATGCAATATTTTCTATATCAATAGTTCCAAAAACAGGGCCACTAGTAGCATATAGTACATCATCAAACGGATTGATAGCTAAAGCCTTTATATCAACGTTTTCTAAACCCCCTAAATTAGTCCAAATATTAGTAGCTGGTAAATATTTAAACAACGAATCCGTTTCAGAATTATTTGAAGCTATTGCATAGCAAGGATAACTACTTTGTAATTGAGCATTAACTACATTGCCCACACTAAAATAAATTACTAAAATAGATAATACAACCTTAAAAAAAAATTGGTGACGAAAAATATTTGCGCTTATTTTATACATAACTTTTAAATTATATTTTTACAATATAATACGGTTATGCTTAGCAAATGTTTAGGCTATAAAAACTTACTTGTAAGATTAATAATAAAATTTTAGTTACAACTAACTATAGCTGCTGTAAAGTTAGGAACTTCTTGATTGCTGTTAGCTTTTACTTCAAAGCCAGGTAATATATTAATTTCATTACCTGCATAAAATTCTGTATCTTGATTTACAAAAAGATTAGAATTTATAATTTCAGCAGCTTTATAAGCCACATTGGCCATTAACGAATTTGTTACGTCTATTTGGGTTTGACAAGGAGTATAGGTTAAGTAACTTGATATACTACAGTCAATAGTTTTGAAAAAATAATCTCCAGCATCAATAATTCCAGCTATCATTCGATCTTCCATTTGGTCTTGATAAATTTTTCTTTCCCATAATATAGTTGGGTCTTCTTGTAAATCGTTAAATCCAAACCCTCCACCAGATGTGAAATATAAAGCAGAACCATCTCTTGAATAAGAAACACCTAAATAATCTTTAAAAGATACATCTCCGATGTCGCTTTCCCTTTTACCAGTTTCAGGATCTAAAATAGTAAGATAAGCATAATCACCCGACCTGTGGTAACAACAAAATTCTTCTGTATATGGGTTTATTGATATATCCCATACATCTCTCAAAGGCTGTGGGCCTTCACCATTTTGACTCGTAGTAGATTCAACAGTTTCAATACCTACAAAATCAACCCTTGTTATTCCAATAAGCATGGCATCCCTAATTATTTTACCTGTGGTAGGGTCTATTTTAAACAAAAAATCCTCAGATCCAGGCGACGACCCACCAGTACTATAATTGTAATCAACTGCATAAATTACCTTATTAAAAGGGTCAAAGGTCATACATCGTATACTATCAGGAACAACTTCTCTTACAATGTCCGATTCAAATAACTTACCATACATACTACCCAAATCACTTATTTTAGTAAATGCTCCATTTACAGGGTTAATGGTACCAAATTCGTTGTGCTGCACCGTGTAAATTTTCCCACTTTCCGAATCAACAGCAAGGCCTCTAATATTACCGTCTATTTTTGCTATATATTTTGTGTAACCTAATTCAGTATCATACTCTACAAAATAAGAAGAATTATTATTATTAGAGCTTTCAATAGCAATAGCATAACAAGGCTGCGAATTTGATAATTTTGGGATAAGACTTAATATGATGAAAGAAATGTAAACAGAAAAATAAGTAAATTGCTTAGAGCTTGGTAACATATTATCTTTTTTTTTAAAATAGCAGAGCATCAACATCTGTGAAATATTTTTATGTAGTTATTATTACTACGTCTTTATTCGCAATATGGTATGCAAATATTATGCCAAGCTCTGGCAACTTTTTGGGCTTTTGTTAACTCGGTTTCAAAGCTTTTAAAAATTCTGATGCAAAAATAAAATCGTGTAGCAGTTGATTTTCGCTCTTTAACACCTCTTTACTGCTGCCTTCCCATTCTTTTAAACCTTGATGTAAAAAAAAAACTTTATCGCCAATTCCCATAACAGAGTTCATATCATGTGTGTTAATAATGGTAGTAATATTATAATCTTTTGTAATTTCTTTAATCAATTTATCAATAACTAAAGAAGTTTTTGGGTCTAACCCCGAGTTTGGTTCATCACAAAATAAATATTTTGGCTTTAATACAATTGCTCTCGCAATACCAACTCTTTTCATCATACCACCACTAAGTTCACCAGGGTATAAGTGATTTGAATTTTGAAGTGTAACCCTTTCTAAGCAAAAATTTACCCTACTTTGTTTTTCTTTTTTAGTCAGTTTAGTAAACATATCTAAAGGAAACCGTACATTTTCTTCTACACTTAACGAATCAAACAAAGCACTCCCCTGAAACAACATCCCAATTTCATTTCTAATCGCCTTTCGTTCTTTTTTATTAAAAGAAGAAAATAAACGGTCGTCATAAAAAATTTTTCCAGCGCTTGGTTCAAATAAACCTATAATACACTTCATAAAAACAGTTTTGCCCGAACCACTAGATCCAATAACTAAACTGATTTTACCCGCTTCAAATTCAGCATCAATACCTTTTAATACGCTATTACTGCCAAACGACTTTTTTATATCTCTTACCCTAATCAATTTTGCTAATGTACAGTTTCGTTTTTAAAAATGTTTAAAAAACATCACATCTTTGTTGTAAAAACAAAAATAGCTCCCACTTTTTTAGTTAATTTTTAGAAGCGAAACAGTTTAACGCTATCAAATTTTGGTCTTGCTTTCCGTTCAAATGCTGCCAAAAACCTCTATGCTTCAAAGGCCAACGCTTCAGGCAGCATAACCACTTCAATCAAGGCTAATTTTGAGGCGGCGGTTTTCCATTAGATGCTTTTTTAAACAAAACAATAATACCCATTTTAAATACCATTAAACCCAACCGCGTTGTTATTTTTTTTTCAAACTTTTTAAACTGTTAATATCACCATTTATTTTAGTTTTTTTATTAAAATATGATATCTTGTCATCAAATAACCTACTAACATATTAACCAAGTTTTGAACATTAGCAGATTAGTAAAATTTTATTTATTAATCACCCTTTTCAGTTTCACTAGTTTCGTCACAAATGCATATCATTTGGTTGGCGGAGAGCTATCTTATGAGTGCCTAAACGCCGAAGATGGCCTATATTTAGTAAAACTATCCCTATATAGAGATTGCAACTGTGATAAAGAATATGATTGCACCGACTTTGATGGCATAGCAAATATTACCATATTTAATGGTGAAGACGGATTTATAAAAACTGAACAACTTAGCTTAACAGCCAAAAAAAGAATAAAACCCAACATAGAAGGTTTATGTTTAGAAACCGTACCAGATTTGTGCATTGAAAGCTCAATAGGTTACGAAAAAGAATTAAAGCTCCCACCGAGTGTTTTTGGGTACAAAATTGTTTATCAACGCTGTTGCAGAAACAGTACAATAGTAAACATTAAAGATGCCAATAAAACTGGCTCAACCTATCAAATTGTTATACCATCAAGTAATTTGGCCACACACAATAGCTCCCCCAAATTTAAAAATTACCCACCAATTGTAATATGTGCTGGCTTTCCATTAGAGTTTGATTATAGTGCCTCCGATGTAGATGGAGATTCATTAGTATACGAATTATGTAATCCTTTAAAAGGAGCTTCTCAAAGTTCGCCTAATCCATTAAGAGCCTCGCAACCACCTTACGAAGCAATTGATTGGGTAGATGGCTTTAGTATTAATAACCAAATTGGTTCCAATCCAAAAATAAAGGTAAATCCTATTTCGGGGTTTTTAGAAGGTACACCTTTAAGATCTGGCCAATATGTAGTTGGTATTTGTGTTAAAGAATATAGAAATGAGGTGTTGATTAGTACCATGGCTCGCGATTTTCAGTTTAATGTAGCAGATTGCGGTATTGTAAAGGCAAAAATTAAATCCGATCAAATAAAAGAAGATGGTACTTATGTAATACAACAATGCGAAGGTTATGCCATAGATTTTTTAAACGAAAGTATTGGCGCACAAGAGTATATTTGGAATTTTGGAGATTTAAAAAGTTTTGATGATTTTTCTTTTGATAGAAATGCAAATTATGAATACGCCGATACAGGAAAATATTTGGTTCAATTAATTGCAGACCCTAATGAGACCTGTAAAGATACCGCCTACCTTGAGTTAAATATGTACCCAACACAAAAACCTGACTTTACTTGGACAGGTGGATGCACAGACGAACCAGTAAAATTTACAGATTTAAGCGTTACAGATTTCGGAAATATTACTAATTGGCAATGGTTTTTTGGTGGCAGTAATTGGGGCGCAACCCAACAAAACCCTGTAGTAGAAATTAACGACCGCTCCACTATTGATGTTAAGTTGAATATTACTACCGATTTAGGCTGCCAACTTTCAACTACCAAAACTATTGAGTTAGATATTGTACCAACACCTAAAATGGAACACAGTAAATTGTGTTTAAATGCGCAGCCTATTCTATTTACAGATGTATCAACAATAAGTAGTGGAAGGATAACAGGTTGGCAATGGGTTGTTTATGACATAAGTTTAAATGAACTTTACAGCACCAATACCAATCAAATGCAATACACTTTTGAAGCCGGAACTTACTTTGTAAATTTACAAACAACTGGCAACAATGGTTGTAGCAATGCTATACAAAATAAAATTACTTTGTACGAAAGCTTGGTAATAGATGCTGGTGCAGATATTGAAATATGCGAAAACGAAAGCTTTGAGATAAACTTAAATACTAATGCTACTATCGATTCTTTTGAGTGGACGCCTTCTTACAATACCAACATTATATTTAACGAGTTAAACAACCCTATTATTCAACCTCCAAAATCAGACACCTATATAATAACCGCTTTTGATTTAAATGGATGTATTGCAAAAGATACATTAGATGTGGCACTTTACAAAGCCCCTCAACTAAACATTGGCAACGATACCCTTATTTGCTTTAGGCAACAAGTGTTTTTACAACCCCAAGTAAAAGATGTAGACAAGCTTAACATCAACTATCAATGGGCCGAAAATATTTTGTTAACCGATATAAATTTATTTAATCAACGAATATCACCAGATACCAGTAGTACATTTTACCTAACCGTTACCGAGAGCATACATGGTTGTTCGGTAACAGATTCAATATTTATAAAAGTAGATAACCCTGTTAAGCCAACTGTAATTAAGGATACAATTTTATGTCCTGGTAGCACCTTAAAACTGTTTGCATCAGGTGGCGATTCTTACAGTTGGTATAATAACCAGCAATTACTATCAGAAAATGAAACCTTTGAGATAATAGCAAATAATAGTGAGGAATATATTGTAAAAATTGCCAACTCTTGCTTTTATGCCGATACCAGTATTAGAGTTGATGTTTTTGATTTACCTTTAATTGATGCCGGCGAAAATATAGAAATTGAGGTAGGTAAGTCTTATGTTTTAAACCCGTTTTTTAATGAAGTGGATGCATTAAACTTCTTTTGGTCATCTGACAAAGATTATTTACCTGCTTATACAGAAAAATCAATTGCTATTACCCCGTATGAAAACAGTTGGTACGCCTTAAATGTGGTTAGTACCGATAATTGTTTGGTAAGCGATACTATTAATGTTTATGTAAAAAACATAGCCGATGTGTTTATGCCAAATGCGTTTTCGCCAAATGGAGATGGTTTGAATGATGTAATTGTGCCAGTTTTAAAAGGTATAAAGCAATTAAATACTTTTATGGTGTATAACCGCTACGGTAAAAAAGTGTTTCAAACCAATAGTAGTGAAGTCTCTTGGGACGGCATATATGATAACCAACCACTTGCAATGGGGGTTTATGTTTACTTTTTAAATGGCGTTACTTTTTTTAATGAACCCTTTTCAAAAAAAGGTAATATTACTTTAGTAAAATAGCGCAGTGTTTTGTTAAAAATAGTTTTTGTTACTTTAACTTTTTAAAATTTTCTACATCTTAATTTAGTATTGATGAGAAAATAAATTTACCAATTATGATAAAGCCATTTTTTGATAGACGAGTTGGAAAATACAGTCTTAATGCGGCTAAGCCGAGACTTTTCAACGAAGTATATAGAAAAATAGCAAAGTCAAAACGGAAATTTATTTTTGTATCATTACTTAATATAAATCAATAGCTATGACGAATACTATATTTGGCCTATTGAGCTTACTTTTTGTGGTTACAATAATATCACTTTGGGTAAGCTGCAATAGAAATAATACCAAAACAGAAATTAACATTACCAATACTACAACCGATACTGTAAACATAACTAATGATAGTTTAAGTACAAGTATTGCAGAAGAAATACCTAAAACACCCAGCGATAGCTTAAAAGCAGAGATGCAAGTAGATAGTAATTTACTAGAAATTATGGAGGTTACAAAAAATGAAGAACCATCTATAAAAGAAAATAGTAATACTGCAGAAGCAGGAGAAAAAGAATTTGCCAAAAAAGAAACTAACACACTTGCCGAAAATAATACAGCAAACAATTTTAAAGAAAATATTAATCAACCAAAAACCAAAGGCAAAGGAGGCCCAAAAGCTGCCGGAAATATTAATGAGGTACTTTCAGATAATAAACCCAAAGGCCGAGTAATTATAGTTGGATCTGGTGGTGGTGTTACAGGTGCGGTTACTTCTTATAAAATATATGAAGACGGTAGTTTATTTGAAAGCAATTTAATAAGCTCAAATGAAACTCAAAAAAAGCTAAAAATTTTAAAAGATGCAAAAGCCATACAAAATCAATTTGAAGCTTTAAATATTGATACAATGAAACTAAACGCACCAGGTAATATTTATTTTTTTGTAGGATATGAAGAAAACGGAAAAACCCATAGATGTACGTGGGGAGCAAATGATGAACCAGCACCAGAAAATCTTAAAACTTTTTACGAAAACCTAATGAATACCATCTCTAAAAATCAATAGTAACCACAAAAAATTATAAAATGAAATTTTGTTTAAGATATACATTTGCTGCATTGGCATTAATACTATGTTGTGGTATTTCATTAAAAGCACAAAACGCATTTGATATTAAAAAGGCAAATACCAGCCAAAATAAATCAACAGCAAACCCTCAAAAAATGGGGCAACAATTAAATAACTGGAAAAAAATAAAGTCGTTTTCACGTTCTACAAATGCCTTATCATCAAGCTTTAATGCCAAAAATGTAAAACCAGTCAGTTTATCATCTTATAAAAAAAATGAAGACTTAAAAATTGCGTATAACGAAAATGATGTACCTTATTTTATTTTAAATTCAACTGATAAGGTAAATAAAACAGCTTTAGCTAATACCGCTCAAAAACAAGCTGCCGCGCAAAAATTCTTGTTCAATAATAAAGACATCTTAAAAATAAACAACCCAAAAAAAGAATTAAAACTTACCTATACTAATATCGATAAAAAAGGGTTGAGCCATTTTAAATACAAGCAGTATTATAAAAATATACCCGTTTGGGCTTCTGAAGTGGTGCTACACGTTAATGCAAATGATGTGTATTGCCTAAACGGAAGATATTATGCCACACCAGAAAGTGGAAACGAAATACCAAAATTATCTATAGAAACTGCACTTGATATAGTTAAAGAAGATTTAGATTTAAGTGGTATTGCTTGTTTTGGAAAAACCAGTTCATTATTAGAAAAGTTAGTACCACATTGCAAACCGCAAGCTAAGCAAATGTGGTTGCCAACTAATAACCAGTCATTTAAATTAGTTTGGCAAATACAATATGCACCAAGCGTAAACCAACATTGGAATTATTTTGTAAACGCAATTGATGGTACTATCGAAAAAAAATATCAAGATGTTTGCAGCTTTGGCCCAGAGACTACTAACGCAACCGACTTGTATGGCGTAAGCAGAACTATTAATACGTACTCAATAAACAATCGCTATTATTTAATAGATGCATCTCGGCCAAATTACTCCAATCGTTCAACTTTACCCGACGATCCTATTGGAGCAATTGTTACCTTAGATTTAGGAAACAACGATGTAGATCAGTTTGGTAGTTGGGTAGATCAGTTGTCGCAAGTTGAATCAAACAATAACAATTTTCAAAGCAGAACTGCTGTTTCGGCGCATTATAATGCAGGTAAATCTTACGAATACTTTAAAAATACATTTAACAGAAATTCCATTGATGGAAAAGGTGGCACAATATGGTCTGTAATTAATGTAGCAGAAGATAATTCGGGCAGTGAGTTTGACAATGCTTTTTGGAACGGTACGGCAATGTTTTATGGTAATGGCAAAGAAGCCTTTAAAGACTTACCAAAAGCCATTGATGCTGCTGCACACGAAATGTCTCACGGGGTTATTCAAAATTCGGCTAACTTAATTTACGAGTTTCAACCTGGTGCATTAAACGAATCGTTTGCCGATGTATTTGGTGCAATGGTTGATAGAGACGATTGGAAAATTGGAGAAGATGTAGTTAGAACATCTGTATTTCCATCGGGTGCTATGCGCGATATGAAAAACCCAAACAACGGTGCAGGTAGATTAGAAACAGGTTGGCAACCAGCCAACATGAGCCAATATGTAAACTTGAGCAGAGATCAAGATAATGGAGGCGTTCATATAAATAGTGGTATTCCAAATAGAGCATTTCAACTGTTTGCTACAAGTGTAGGTAAAAACATTGCAGAACAAGTTTACTACCACGCCTTAACTAATTATTTAACACAACAATCTCAATTTACAGATTGCAGGGCATCAGTTATTCAATCAAGTACAGATTTGTATGATAATAATGTGGCAGCAGCAGCAGCCAAAGCTTTTGACGATGTTGGTATTGTAGGTGATGGCGTAGTTGGCGGCACAAGTGGAGGTACTTCAACAACAAGTACAGAATTACCTAACAGTAGTGGTGTCGAACATTTTTGGGTTTGCGATGTTAACAGCAATGTTAACGCAGCTCAAGCTTTTGATTACAACAGAGAAACACAAAATTTTGTTGAACTCACCAGCCAAAATGCTTTTCCAAAAGGAAGCATTACCGATAGTGGAGATTTTGCCTTGTATGTTGGAGAAGACAATAACATTTATGCAGTTGACTTAACAATGGCCAACCCCATTGAAAATACACAACAATTAACAACCGACAACGGCTGGCGAAAAGTAGCAATTAGCAGAGATGGAAGCATTATTGCAGCCTTAGAAAAAACAGAAACCAATAACTTATGGATTTTTGACCCCAATGGTAATGGCAGAGAATTTGATTTGTATAACCCTTCAACCGCAAATGATGGAACAATAGCTGGTGCACCAGAATACGCCGATGCCATTGAGTTTGAGCCTAACGGCGAATATTTAATGTATGATGCCTACAATGTTATTAACCGAACAAACAACAACGAAGTAGGCAACTGGGATGTTGGTTTAATAAAAGTATGGGACAACAACGCTAACGATTATGGAGATGGAAAAATTCTAAAATTATTTCCGCCTCAACCTTCAAACATAAGTATTGGTAATGCCACTTTCGCTAAAAATAGTAGCAACATAATTACCTTCGATATGTTAGATATTGACCAAGGAAATGATGGAGAACTATTTGTAATGGCAGCCAACTTGGCAACAGGCAAGTCAAATTTAATACATCAAACCGAAGGCATAATTGGTTACCCAACTTTTTCGCCAGACGATAACGCCATAGCATTTTCTGATTACAACACTTTTGATAACGAATACACAGTTGAAATAATAAACCTAAATAATGATAAAATTTCTGCCTCGGGCAATGCCCAAGTAATATTTAGAGATGCAGCTTGGCCAGTATGGTACAGAAGAGGAGCGCGCAATTGGGTAATACCACAAGCTAATTTTGCAGCCAACATTACCCAAGGCCCAGCACGGCTAACCGTTAACTTTACCGATAGATCGGAGAATTTACCAAACAACTGGAACTGGACTTTTGAAGGCGGCCAACCAGCCAGCTCAACCAAGCAAAATGTAATTGTAACTTACGATAACCCAGGAGTATATCGGGTAAGCTTAACGGTAAGCAATCCGGCAGGAAACGATACTGCTACCAAAAATAATTACATAACAGTTGGTAATTCGGTAGGCATAGTAAACCAAGTTTTAGTTAATGCCATTAATTTACACAACCAACCAAACCCGTTTACTCAAAAAACAACCATCAAATTTAATATGCCAAATACAAGTATGGCCAAGTTAGAAATATTAGATGTTAGCGGAAAAAACTTGCAAACCGTATTTGATAAAACAATACCGATGGGCAAACAAACAATTGAATTTAACGCAGCAGGTTTAGCAGCAGGCATTTATTTTATGCGCCTAAATACAAATGATTTTATGGTAACCAAAAAAATCATAATTCGCTAACAAGTTATTAAAATTTTGAAGCGAAACAGTTTTCTTCATTTAAATTTCTGTCTTGCTTTCCATTCCAAGTCCTCGCCAGCAAACGCTTCAAAAAGGCCAAGCTGCAGCTGTGGGCTTTCCATTACAATCAAGGCTAAGATGGATACTTTGCACCTTCGTTGTAAATACAGGATAAGCCACCAAAACAAATTATCGTAATTTTTTCTTACCATAATAGCCCAATATTTTTTTGTTTAAACTCACAAAATGAAAAGCTATTTCAATATCAATTTAACCATTATTTTTTCAATCTAATTTCAAACCTTATCTTAGCCAAAATTGTACGAATGCAAAAAATATTAGTAGCCAATAGAGGAGAAATTGCTTTACGAATAATGCGTACCTGCAAAAAAATGGGCATCAAAACGGTAGCTGTTTTTTCAGAAGCAGATAGAAAAGCGCTACACGTTCGCTATGCAGATGAAGCAGTTTGTTTAGGGCCGCCACCATCTAACGAAAGTTATTTACTCGGCAATAAAATAATTGACTTTGCAAAAACACTTAATGTTGATGGCATACACCCAGGTTATGGTTTTTTAAGCGAAAATGCCAATTTTGCTAAAGCGGTAAATGCCGCAGGCATCGCATTTATTGGCCCTGCTATTAAAGCCATAGAAACTATGGGTAGCAAGTTGGCTGCTAAAGAAGCGGTGTCGAATTACAATATTCCAATGGTGCCAGGCACAGATACTGCTTTAACAGATATTGCAGCTGCCCAAAAAATCGCAAAAGGTATTGGATTTCCTATTTTAGTAAAAGCAGCAGCCGGCGGTGGTGGCAAGGGGATGCGAATAGTAGAAACAGAAAATGAGTTTGAAGAGGCGGTGAACTCCGCCATCCGCGAAGCAGAAAATGCTTTTGGAGATGGTGCTGTTTTTATTGAAAAATACATTACGAAACCTCGCCATATTGAAATACAAATACTGGGCGATGCACATGGCAATATTGTGCATTTATTTGAACGAGAATGTTCTATTCAACGCCGCCATCAAAAAGTGGTAGAAGAAGCACCAAGCGTTGTTTTAATCGAAGAATTGCGTGCAAAAATGGGACAAGCTGCAATTGACGTGGCTAAGTCGGTAAATTATATAGGTGCCGGAACGGTTGAGTTTTTGTTAGATGATGATATGAATTTCTATTTTTTAGAAATGAACACTCGCTTGCAAGTAGAGCATCCGGTTACAGAAATGATAACTGGTATTGATTTGGTGGAAGAGCAAATTAAAGTGGCAAGAGGTGAGGCGTTAAGTTTTAAGCAGGAAGATTTAACTATTACAGGACACGCAATGGAGGTTAGAATATATGCGGAAGATCCTTTAAACAACTTTTTACCAAGTATTGGCACTTTAACAACTTATAAACCTCCGGTTGGCAATAGTGTGCGCTTGGATGATAGTATGGAACAAGGTATGGAAATACCAATTTATTACGACCCAATGATTGGTAAGCTGATTACTTATGGCAAAAACAGAGCGGAAGCAATTGCTGAAATGCTAAAAGCTATAAAGGCATTTAAATTGGAAGGGGTGGAAACTACGTTAACTTTTGGCGAATGGTTAATGCAACATCCTCCTTTTGTAAATGGTGAACTTAGTACTAATTATATTAAGCAATATTTTTCACCTGAAGCTTTGCAACCTAAACTAACCGATGACGAAGCTTTAGTTGCAGCAGTAGTTACGGCACAAGTTTTTAATAGTTAATTGAAATTTACGCTAATTCAATTTAATGGTTTATTAAAGTAAATTGGATGGAATATGGTGGCGATAATCAAAAGGAATATTACATTTTTTCAGAAATATTATAACTATAAAAAGTTAATGCAGCGGTGCGCTGTTAGAAAAATAGCCCCGACAGAAGTGGTTATACCATTTTTGTTGGGCTTTTGAAGCGTTGGCAAAATGGTATTTGAACGGATGGCGGGACCAAAATTTATGTGGGCCTCAACCGTTTCGCTTCTAAAATTTACCTTGCTAACTATTAAAGTAGGCTTTGTATTACTATTAATAAAAATAGGTTTTACTGTATTAATATTAAAAAAATACAATAAAACCTATGCTAATAGCTTTAGTTATTGCTTAAACGTGCTTGCTTAAAAAAGCCTTCATTTGTGCTGGTCTTAAATAACCAGAAGCTTTGTCAATAATGTTCATTTTTTCATCTAAAATAATGATGGATGGATATCCTCGAATACCAAAAGTTGGTGTTAAGGTGTGTTGGCCGTTTCTACCTCTTGTTTTTGCAGGGTTATATTTTGGGTTTGTATAAGTTTTTCCTTTAAATTTAATTGGGTCTGGCCCTTCTGCATTAAATTTTACAGAGTAGAAATTATCACTCATTAATTTTACTACTTCTGCATCTTTAAAGGTAGTTTTGTCTAACATTTTGCAAGGCCCACACCAACTGGTGTAAACATCAACAACCACCTTTTTAGGTTTTTTCTTCACTAAATCTTCAACAGCACCAATTTTTACCCAACTTACTCCGGGGCCATTATTTGTATTTGAGGCTGCTATGGCTTTATTTTTTTGCTGCTTTAAACGCTGTTGCTGCTGTTGTTGAATCTTTTGTTGAGCTGTTAAACTACTTTTAGAAGTATTTTTTTGCTGTGTTTTAGTATTTGCTTTTTGTGGTACTGGTTTTTTTTGTTTTGTTTGATTGTTTGTTACCGCCTTATTTTCGGCAACCACATTTTCTGTGGTGTTGTTGGTAGCGCAACCAAATAAAAATAAGCTCAATACTAAAATCGAAATGTATTTCATCTCTATATAAATTTTATAATAAGCTACAAAAGTAAGCAATTGTAACTACAAAAGATATTAATGCTGTGTTAAGAATACACAATGGTAGTAAAAATTTATCCACCAATTGACGACATTGATTCGTAACTAACCTTGGCTTCGGTACGTTTTTGTTCTGCTTCAAACCCGTTTTTAGGCCGTTGGCTCAGTTTTTCTAAAAACACTTTTTTAAGTGCCTCGTCGGTAATTCCATTTCTTAGCAATTGCTTAATGTTAAGCACGCCATTGTCGTACAAACAAGTTTTTAATTCGCCTTTTGCTGTAATTCTAATACGGTTACAAGTACCACAAAATGTGCGGCTAAAGGCTGGTATTACGCCAATGCTGCCTTTAAAGCCAGGTATTTTATAGTTTAAAGAGGTGCTGTAAGGCCCATCTTCTACTTTTTGCAGTATTCCGTATTCGGCTTCAATTTTCTGTAATATTTTTTTGTAGGAAAGAAACGCTATTTCATCTTCATTTTTTTGACCACCATTAAAAGGCATTTCTTCTATAAACCTTACATTAATTGGCTTTGTTTTACTTAGCGAAACCATTGGTAAAATATCTTCCTCATTAACACCAGACATTACCACCATATTAACTTTTAAGGAAATTTTATGTTTCAAAAATTGGTCAATACTGTTCATTACCAAATCGAAATCGTTAGTGTGGGTAATTTTTTTGAAACGTTCTGCCTCCAAACTATCCAAACTTAAGTTTACCGATTTTATGCCCATTGCTTTCAATTTTGGGATATGTGGATTTACTAAAGTTCCGTTGGTAGTTAAATGTATTTGTTCAATTCCATTTATTTTATTGAGTTCTTTTAAAAAGTAATCAATCTCTTTTCTAATAAAAGGCTCACCACCTGTAATTCTTACTTTTTTTATACCCATTTGAGCCAATACATTGCATAGCCTTAGCATTTCTTCATAATCCAACAACTCTTTTTTTGGCAAAAACTTTATGTTTAAGGGCATGCAATAAGTACAACGCATGTTACACCGGTCGGTAACTGCCAACCTTAAATAGTTTATTGGTCTGTTATGGTTATCGTAAATTATGTTGGTCAAATTGTATTATCTATTTTATTATCAAATTAATATACCTTTCAATTTTTCAACTACGGTATCAATTTCGGCCTTTGTGTTGTATTTACTAAACGAAAACCTAATTGAACCACTAACATCTTTATTTAAAGCTTTTATTACGTGCGAGCCAGAGTCAACACCGCTACTGCAAGCACTACCACCTGATGCACAAATGCCTTCAATATCTAAATTTAACAATAATAGCTCTTTTTTACTGTATTTTTCGAAATTTACGTTTGCAATAGTATTTAAACTATTATCGATATTGGCGCCATTAAGCTTTGCTTGGGGCAAGGCATTGGTTACCGAAGTAATAAAATATTTCTTTAATTCAGTAACCTTGTTATTAATAGTATCAAAGTTTTGATAAGCGATATTTAACGCTTCAGACAAACCAATTATGCCGTATAAATTTTCTGTTCCTGCTCGCATATTACGCTCTTGCGCACCACCAAATAAAATTGGTGTACAGTTATATTCTGCATTTACATAAATAAAACCAATACCTTTTGGGCCGTGAAATTTATGTGCAGCACCGCTTAAAAAAGCTATTTTTGTTTTTTGAAGATCATATTTGTAACGGCTCATTGTTTGCACGCTATCCGAATGAAATAAACAATTATTATTTAAACAAATGTTTGATACTTCGGCAAAAGGTAATAAATTACCTAATTCGTTGTTGCCGTGCATTAGGCTTACTAAGGTACTTTCATTTTGATTGCTACACCTTTCGGCTAAATCTTCTAAATCAACAACACCTTCGCCATCTAACTTTACAAATTCTAATTTTATGCCGTGTGTTTTGGTAAGATGTTGCACAGTATGTAAAATACAATGATGTTCAATTGGTGAAGTGATGATTCTTTTCACCCCCAAAAAATTAACCGCATTTTGCAAAGCAAAATTATTGGATTCTGTTCCACCTGATGTAAAAAAGATTTCTGCTGGACTGCAATTTAAATAACCAGCAATTATTTTCCTTGCCTTTTCAATTGCGGTGCGAGTTTGCCTACCAAAAGCGTGTATTGATGATGGATTGCCAAAATGACTTTGCATATATGGCAACATAGTTTCTAAAACTTCTGGAGCGAGTGGGGTAGTAGCAGCATTATCAAAATATATATTCATTTATTTCAATACAATTTTAATTGATTAGTTCTAATAATTCGGTTTTAAATTTTTGAGCTAATTGTTGGCAAGCTTCTTTACTGGTATGTTCTGCATATATGCGAATAATTGGTTCTGTATTTGATTTTCTTAAATGCACCCAACTATCATCAAATTCAAATTTAACACCATCTATTTTATTTTGAGCAATGTCGCTATGTTTTTCGGAAATTTCATTTAATACCTTATCTAAATCTAAATTAGCAGTTAATTGGGCTTTATCTTTAATCATAAAATAATCGGTATATTGACTTCTTATTTTACTTACCTTCATTTTACTTTCTGCCATAAAAGATAAAAACAAAGCAATGCCAACCAAAGCATCTCTACCATAATGTAGCTCTGGTAAAATAATACCGCCATTTCCTTCTCCACCAATTTTAGCATTTACGGCTTTCATTTTATTAACCACATTAACTTCACCAACTGCGCTTGCATAATGTGTGTTGGCGTGCTTTTCGCTTATATCTTTTAATGCTTTTGAAGATGATAAATTTGAGACCGAAGGTGTTTTTGTTTTTTGCATTACAAAATCTGCAACCGCAACTAAAGTGTATTCTTCACCAAAGTAGTTACCATTTTCATCAACAATTGCTAAACGGTCAACATCTGGGTCAACCACAAAACCAACATCAGCTTGTTTGTTTTTAGTAACCTGTAGCAGTTCTACTATATTTTTAGGAAGTGGTTCTGGGGTATGCGCAAATTTTCCGCTAACATCATCATTAATACCAATTACATTATTTACGCCAAGTTTTTGCAACAAGAGTGGTATGGCTAAACCTCCTGTTGAATTAATGCCATCATAAGCCACGGTAAAGTTACTTTGTGCAATTAAGTGTTGGTTAACATACGGTAATGCTAATATTTTTTCAATATGTGTTTTTAAAGCTGTTTTATTTTTAGTGTACGCACCTAATTTGGCTTCACTTACAAAATTATATTGAGCTTTTTCTGCAATTTGCAATAATGCTTCGCCAGCTGCGGCACTAATAAACTCTCCTTTTTCATTTAAAAGTTTTAAAGCATTCCAATTTTCTGGATTATGGCTGGCCGTTAAAATAATGCCTCCGGCTGCGTCGCTTTCGGTTACCATAATTTCTACAGTAGGTGTAGTGCTTAACCCCACATCAATTACATTAAAACCTTGTGCAACTATACAGCCACAAACCAAGTTACTTACCATTTTGCCTGATATACGAGCATCTCTGCCAATTACGATATTTTTTTTTGTTGAATTTTGTTTACACCATTCACAAAAGGCAGAGGTGAAGTGTACAATATCAATTGGGGTTAAATTTTCAGACACTTGTCCGCCAATATTACCTCTTATTCCTGAAATAGATTTTATTAAACTCAATAGTATTTGATTAAATTTGCTTCTTTAAACGACAAATTTAAATATTTTACTTTAATTTAATTAAATTGACGCGATGAAAAAAACAGAATGGTTTAGTACTTGGTTCGATTCTCCCTATTACCATATTTTATATAAAGATAGAGATGATACAGAGGCTAGCTTTTTTTTAGCCAATTTATTAACTCATTTAAACCCAGTAAAAGATAGTTTTATATTAGATTTAGCCTGTGGCAGCGGCCGGCATAGTTTGTTTTTGGCAAAACAGGGTTATAATGTAGTAGGTGTAGATTTAAGTTTAAATAGTATAATTGAAGCCAGAAAAAAAGAGCAACATAATATCAAATTTTTTACGATGGATATGCGGGATAAAATCGACTTTATGAAATTTGATTACGTTTTTAACTTATTCACCAGTTTTGGTTATTTTAAAAATGATGAAGAAAATTACAAAGTTATTGAGGCGGTAAAAAGTTGTTTAAATAAAGATGGTGTTTATGTAATTGATTTTTTGAACAGTACCAAAGTAATTGAAACACTTAACAAAAGTGAAAGAAAAACGGTAGATGGTATTGTTTTTAATATTGAGAGGTCAATAGTAAATAATTACGTTATCAAAACTATTTCTTTTATAGTTGAGCAAAGAAGCTACAATTTTGTAGAAAAAGTAAGGTTGTTTGAGCGAGAAGATTTTGAAGCTTTTCTTACAAAAGCAAACTTTGAGGTGCTTGATGTTTTTGGCAATTATCAATTACAAAAATATGACAAACAAGATAGTGATAGATTAATAATACTTGCTAAAGTAAAAAGTTGATGGAACAAGTTTTAGCACTTGATTACGAACTACTGCGTTACATCAACGGGGTCTGGCATCATCCTTTTTTAGATGTTTTTTTTAAGATATTTAGGTTGAAACACGTTTGGATACCTTTTTATTTTTTTATAATATTGTTTTGCATTTATAATTTTAAAAATGCTTGGCTATACGTTTTGGTGTTAGTGTTAACGGTTGCATTGGCAGATATCTGTAGCAGCCATATTTTAAAGAAAAATATTAAAAGATTACGCCCCTGCAATACAGAAATTTTAGAAAAAACCTTGAGGCCAATAGCAGGTTGCGGAAAATCATTCAGTTTTACCTCAAGCCACGCTACTAACCATTTTTCTTTGGCGGTAATTATAAGTTTAATATTACCAATAGCTTTTAAATTAAAATTGCTTTTATATGTTTGGGCAGCCACCATTTGTTATGCTCAAGTATATGTTGGTGTACACTTTCCAAGCGATGTATTTTGTGGGGCAATTTTAGGCAGTGGTATGGCTTTATTTGTATATTTTTCTTTTAAAAAATGGTTAATTAATTCTTAAACATAAGTAGTAAACCGCTCAATTCGCTTTTCAAATCTTTTCTATTTACAATTCTATCTAAAAAACCGTGTTCCAATAAAAATTCAGATCGTTGAAAACCTTTTGGCAAATCTTTTTTTATGGTTTCTTTAATAACCCGTGGCCCAGCAAAACATATTAGTGCTTTTGGTTCCGCAATATTAACATCGCCCAACATTGCATAACTGGCGGTTACGCCTCCGGTTGTAGGGTCGGTTAGTATAGATATGTAAGGCAATTTAGCATTGGCTAACTGCCCTAATTTAGCAGAAGTTTTGGCCATTTGCATTAAGCTTATTGCAGATTCCATCATACGCGCACCGCCCGATTTCGAAATAATTATTAACCCACAAGAAGTTTCGATACATTGATTAACAGCTAAGGCTATTTTTTCGCCAACAACCGAACCCATTGAACCGCCAATAAACTTAAAATCCATTGCTGCTACCGTAACTTTTTGTTCATTTATAGCACCAGAAGCCACCTGCATAGCATCATTTAAACCCGTTTTTTGTTGGTTTTCGGTAATACGTTGTTCGTAGCTTTTTAAATCGGTGAAATTAAGCATGTCAACTGGTGCTAAATCATCAAACAAAAGTTGATACTGCTGCTCATCAAACAAAATATCGAAATAGTTAGCTGCACTTATTCTATTATGAAAATCGCAATTAGGGCAAACCCACAAATTATCGGCCAATATTTTTTGCGTATGTTTTTCTTTGCATTCTTTGCATTGATTCCACAAACCCTCTGGTGCATCTTTTTTCTCTTTAGTTGGGGTTTTTATGCCGTCTTTTATTCTTTTAAACCAATTACTCACGCTTAATTGTTTTTACTTTCAACATCAAATATACAATTATTAGTTAATTATGATAGCGTATGTTTTTTAATACTTAAAAAATAAATAGCGTGTTAAAGAAATGACTAATGTGATTTTATTTTTTTAACTCTAATAGAAATTATTATTGTTTAGAAAGTACTAAATACATAAGCAATTTTACATCAATAAAAATATTATAGTAAATTCTTAAATCATTACGCTCAACTCCAAAAAATACCTCGGTGCTTTAGCCAACCTACTTCCGTACCACGAAAACATAGTACCATCAACCAAAATAATTTTTGCTTTTGGTAAGATGCGTTGATATTTTTTAATATGTTTTGCTTTAAACGGAAATGGTTCTGAAGAAAGTAACAATACATTTGGGTTGGCCGTTTTTAACTGTTCTTCATTTATGGTAGGATATCTATTTAAATTTTTAAACACATTTTTAAAGCCAGCAAACTGCATCATATTATTAATAAAAGTGTTGTTGGCAGCTACCATTAAAGGTTTATCCCAAATAAAATATGCAGCTTTTAACAGAGAAGGTTTTTTGGCCTTTAATCGCTCAAATACAGCAGTAATATTTTTATTAAGATGCGTAGCTTCAACAGTCTTATCACAAATTGAACCCAGTTTTTCAATCATATCAATTGCATCTTCTAAAGTAAAAATATCGCTAATCCAAACGGTAAACTCTTTTTGTAGTTGCTCAATTTGAGCCTTGTTATTTTCTTCTTTATTTGCAATAATCAAATCTGGTTTCAAGGCTTTAATGGCCGCTATATCAATTGTTTTAGTGCCACCAATTTTAACTTTACTTTTAAACCAACTGTTGGGTTCAAAACAAAATTTGGTAATACCTACAACTTCACTTTCTAATTTAAAATAAGCTAATAGTTCGGTAATGGAAGGTACTAAACAAACCATGCGTTTCGGTGCTTGCGAAAGTTCAATTGTATTGTTTAATTGGTCTGTAAATTTCATTAAAATAACTTTTATTCCGCATCAATAAGCTCCAAGCCTTCTATTTTTTTTAAGATGCCTAAGTTTTGTTCTTCTTCCGTTTTTCTAAATGTAATATATATTACGCAATCGTTTTCAAAAACTTTGTGGCCCATAGTAATCGGTAGTTTTTTTAAAGTAGTCATTACTTTATTCATTACTGCATAACCAAACTTTATTTGATAACCTACCATTACCTGTTGTAGCACAATTTCGGCTTCTTCCAACACCAAAGCGGTAGCAGTTTTGTAAGCATCAATTAAACCAGAAGCCCCCAATAAAGTGCCTCCAAAATACCTAACTATTACCACCAAAACATTGGTTAAACCTTTGCTGCGTATTTGGCCATAAATTGGTTTGCCTGCTGTGCCAGCGGGTTCGCCATCATCATTAGCGCGGTAATTGTGTTCGGTTAAACCTAGCTTCCAAGCATAACAATGGTGGTTGGCTTTTGGGTAAATTTCTTTTAAAGCTGCTAACTCTTTTTTAATATCGCCTTTATTTAAAACAGGAAATGCGAAGGCCATAAAACGACTGGCCTTAGCTTTGTGCAAAGCTTCGCTCGGTTGTTTTATAGTATAATATTCATCAGATTTTAATTTATTCATTAGCAGCTTATAAAGTAATTAAAAGTATAGCGATTACCGCAGTAACCAAACCAATAAAATTAATGGGGAGCAACTTTTCTTTTAAAAATAACCACGCCAAAAGCGAAGCTAACGATATAATGGAAACACTAATAATTGGATAGACTACTGCGCTGCCCCAACCCGCAATGTCTAAAGCTTTTATGGTAAAATAAATACAAAAATAATTAGGAGCTGCTAATATAATACCCGCCAAAACATCTTTTAAATTAATTGTAAACCGGCCCATTATTTGCAAAACAACTACCACTATAATGCTTAAAACAGCGCTAATGCTATAAGTATAAAAGTTAAACAGATTATAGCTTGCTGGTTCTAAATAAAATTTGTTGGCGTAATTTAATAGTATTTCAACCACCCCACAGTTAAACAAAACTATAACAGGAAACCACAACAATTTTCTGTTAAAATTTAAAATGTACTTTTGATAAGCTACTAAAGCAACAGATATAATTGCCATTAAAATACCCGCAATTTTTAAGGCAGTAACGGCTTCTTTAAACAAAACAAATGCTGCAATTACCGAAATTGCAATTGACATTTTAGTAGCTACCGTGCCTACCGCAACACCAAACAATGCAATGGTTTTGCCTATCATATAAAAATTAAATAAAAAAATAAAGCCTAGTAAAATGGCCAAGTAAAACCAATCTTCGTTAATATGATTTAAACTTAAAGGTGCTGGCTCCAACCACCAACCCAAAGCTACGCAGCATAAGTAATTAATTACAATTGCCGAAAAAGTGTTGATGCCATATTTGGGAAACAGTTTAAACAACAGCGTTACAAAAACACTCAATAATATGGTAATAATTAATGCGGTCATTTTATTTTGGGTTTCATAAAACGTTAGCTATGTTTCGTTTTATAATTTTACCTGAAGCCGTTCTTTTAAAAGCAGCTATTAACTCAATTTTTTTTGGTGCGTGGTATTTTGGTAATTCTTTTTCTAATTGAAATAATAATTCTTTTTTATTTATTGGATCATTTGTTTCAATATATAAAACCACTTTTTCTCCTAATTTTTCATCGTGTTCACCAGCAATAAAAAACGCTTGTTTTATTAAATGTTCAATTTTTGCTTCTACCAGTTCTGGAATAATTTTAATACCACCAGAATTTATTATAGTATCAAACCTGCCGAGCCATTTAAATGATCGCTCTTCTTTTATCTCAACAATATCATTAGTAATAATAGGTTTAGCACAAAGTTTAGGCGCATTTACCACCAAGCAATTTCTACTATCTTTTGTAATTGAAACACCAGGTAAAACAGTAAAATATTTGCTGTAAGGTTGGTTTAAAGTGCGCAGGGCAATGTGGCTTATAGTTTCCGTCATTCCGTAACTATGGTAATATTTGTTGGGCTGTTTTTGTATTACATTTAAAAGCTGTTTTCCTACTGTTGCACCACCAAGCAAAACGTGTTTTATGTTTTGTATTTTTTTTAAAGATGCTTTATTAGTTATCGCTTTGTGAGCTTGCATTGGTACTAATGGGCAAAAATATATATTATCATTTAAGTTCGCTAAAAAACTAATTTTGGGCTCAACACAAATTAAATTTAAGCCGTGTTCCAAAGCTCTTACAATCATCATTTTGGCAGCAATGTAAGTAGCGGGTAAGGCCAGCAAAACTTTTTGTCCTGCTTCAAATTTAAAATACACAGCTGTTTTATTGGCAGATATTTTCATTTTGCTTTTAAAGAGGTTCATTTGTTTTGGCGTACCTGTTGTGCCAGATGTTTGAACGGTAATGTATAACGAATCGGACAGATAATCTTCAATAAAAGCATAAATAGCTTTTTGCCAATCTGCCTGATTGCCTTGCTTAATTTTAAGGCAAAACATCAACAACTCATCTTTACTATAATACTGATTATCAATTAAATATCGCATCTTATAAAATAGAATTGATTTGCCATTTTTGAACAGCATTATAACCTAAATGCCCGCTTTTTGTGTACAAAGGTGAGTGAATGTTGTTGGTAAACAAACCCCCAGTTCCTAAGCCTTGATAAGTGTTATAATTTAGCGTAGCAGTAAACTGTGCAATTGCATTTAAGCCAATATTGCCTTCTAATGCAGAAGTTAACCACCAGCCAATATTATTATTTTCGGCAATATCAATCCATTGATTGGTTGCTGCGAAACCGCCAACTAAAGAGGGTTTCAAAATGATAAATTGTGGTTTAATTTCGGCTAACAACTCCACTTGTTTTTCTTTATCAAATATACCAATTAATTCCTCATCTAAAGCAATTGGTAACAAACTTGTTTTACACAAATGTTGCATTGCCTCGTATTGTTTTGGTTTTATAGGTTGCTCAATTGAATGTACTTTTAAATGATGCAATTGTTCCATTTTATTTAAAGCATCTTTATCGGGTTTAAAAGCGCCGTTAGCATCAACTCTTATCATCAAATCTTTTTCTTCATATCTTTTTCTTATGTGTTTTATTAGGTTCAATTCTTCATCAAAATTAATAGCACCAATTTTTAATTTAATACAAGTAAATTGTTGTTTAACCTTTTCATCAATTTGGCTTAGCATCAACTCAAAATCACCCATCCACACTAAACCATTAATGGGTATTTTATGCAGGCCCTTTGTAAAACCCGATGGAAAAATCAAACATGTATTTTCTTGTTTCAAATCTAACTGAGCCATTTCTATTGCAAATTTTATTGCTGGCCAATGTTGTAGTTTTTCTAAATTAATTTCCCCTTTATTGTTTATTTGTTCAACCACTTTTTTTAGCTGTAGCTCAAAACTATCAACAGCATCATAACTTAAACCATTAATTAAACTAGCCTCGCCAATACCAACATTGTTATTTTTTGTGTTTTTTAAAATGAGGTACCAACTATCTTTTTGCTTTAATACACCTCTTGATGTACCTGAAGGTATTTTAAATTGTAAGGTATGTTTTTTGTAGTTTGCTGTTAACATAAATTGTAATTATTCATAGGTTTCCTCTGTTTAAAAAGTATTGCCAAATAGGTTTTTTTTAAAACCCAATCTTGTAATTCTTTTAATCGCACTCTCAAAATTAACTTGTTTATTTGTAATAGTGTATCTTTAAAGCTTAATAATTACAAAAAATGACAGTCACCGCTCCAACTATAGTAAATACATTTTTGCTAAATAAGCAATGTGTATTAAAATCTTCAGTATGCTTATTTTTAATATTTACATTTATTAATTCAGCATCTTCTAAAAGCAATTACCAGAAAGCGATTGAATATTTTGCAATAAATTCAGATGAACTTATGGTTACCGATCAATATGTTAGCAAAAAAAGTGGCGTCGAACATATTTATTTTAAACAAGCTTTTAATGGTATTGAAGTAAATGGCACAAATTCGAGTATTCACTTTACAAAACAAAATACTGTTTTAGTGGCACACAATAGGATTATCAAAAATTTTAAAAGTAAATTTAAGTATTCAAAAGTACAAGTAAATACCAAGCAAGCTATTGATATTGCAGCAAAAAACTTAGGACTGCAAAGGACGAAAAATTTGAAAGTGGTACAAAAAGATAACGGTAAAAATAAGAAAGCTGTGTACAGCGCAGTTGAGCTTTCAAGCAAAAACATACCAATTAAACTGGTATATTACACCTTAAAAGATCAATCTATTGTGTTGGCCTATAAGCTTAGAATAACCGAAATTGATGAAAGCCACTCGTGGAATGTTTATATTAATGCTTCAACAGGTAAGGTTATCCATAAAATTGATTTGATGTTTAGTTGCGGCAGTGATGGATGTAACATTAGAAATCATAACCAAGCTAACAATTTGGAGATTGAAAATACTTCAATTAAGAAAAACAATGAAACTAGTAGCAGCAATACTTCATTTATAGGTGGCTATAATGTTTACGAATTACCACTTGCAAATCCAATTGATGATGGCGCCACTCGCAGCATAGTTATTAACCCACAAAGTGCTGAGGCTTCGCCTGCTGGCTGGCTCAACAATAGCAATACCACTTTTGAAACTGTTGGAAATAATATTGATGCCTTTAACAGACTTTCGAGAAATAGAGCATTAAGTGATACCACAGGTTTGTTTGATTTTGAGCTTAACTTAAAACTTAATCCAATAAACAACATAAAAGCTTCTATTACAAATGCCTTTTATTTAGGTAATATGGCTCACGACATTTTATATCATCACGGGTTTGATGAAGCAAGTGGAAATTTTCAAAATGATAATTTTAATAAAGGCGGCCAAGGTGGTGACGCACTTGAAATTTGGGTACTAAACGTCAATAATTGTTTTCCAAACTATAGTCCAGAACCAGAAGGTATAAGCCCAAGAATTTATCCCACTTTCGCCAAAGCTCCATTTTTTAGAATTAATAGAGATATTTCTTTTAGTAACGCAGTAATGCTTCACGAATATGCGCACGGATTATCTACACGCCTCGTTGGTGGGCCATCTCAGGTAGATCAAAATGCATTGAGTGTTACAAATAATTTAAGCGAAGGATGGTCAGACATTATTGCTTTAATATTAACCATAAAATCAACCGATGATGGCACAACACCTCAAGCCGTAGGAAATTGGTTATCAAATAACCCCATAGGTATACGCCCATTTGGAGGCAGTTGCGGTGGCAAACCCGAATTAACTAATGTGCCTTACTCAACAGACTTATTAATAAACCCGTATAATTATGCTGATGTAGGACAAATATTAACAAAACCTCACGAAATAGGTACTGTTTGGGCAAATATGTTATGGGAAATGACTTGGGCATTAATAGAAGTTTATGGGTTTAACAAAGATTTATATAATGGAGAAGGAGGCAACAATATTGCGCTTAACTTAATTATTGAAGCTATGAAATTATCGCCAGTTAACCCTAATTTTATTAATGGAAGAGATGCTATACTTTTAGCAGATGAAGCAATTTATAATGGTACAAATAAGTGCACAATATGGAAAGCCTTTGCCAAAAGAAAGCTTGGCTATGGAGCAAAAGAAAATGTTGAAAGTACCACCCCGCCTAATAGTTGTATTTTTCTTTCCGACAGCCTCATTAATTTTATACCACAAGAAAATTTAATAGAAAATACTTTTGAGGCAAGCATATATCCAAACCCATTTACAAGCCAAACTACTATAAAAGTTAAAATTAAAAATGCAACAACGCTCTCTATTTTTGTAACAGATATTTTGGGCAAAAACATTACAACTATAGCTAACCAGGCTAAAAAACAAGCTGGCAAACATCAATTCATTTTTGATGGCACAAATTTCCCAGTAGGCATTTACCGCTGCACTTTTAAGGCAAGCGATCATATAATAACACAAAAATTAGTAATTACTAAATAGTGGAAACTGTGGAAGTTATAACCCACACGATGCTTAATCAAAAGTAATTTCTTAAAAAAAAACATTTTTAAAGTTGATAGAAAAGGTAAGTTTTAGAAGCGAAACGATTGCCACTCGCAGAAATTTTGGTCCTGCCATCCGTTCAAATACCATTTTGCCAACGCTTCAAAAGCCAGCCATAAAATGGTATAACCACTTCTGTCAGGGCTATTTTTCTGGCCTCGCTCCGTCGTGTTTACCTTTTAAAAAATGGTATTTAAAAAAATGTCATCTTCTTATAATTTTTTTAGTGGTCATATTTTATGCGATTGCCTTACTGAAATTACACTTTTATTTATTGAACTACTAATATTACCTTATCTTTGTAATCAATGAAATTCAGTACAAAGTTATTTTCCAATCTAACTATTTTTCTATTACTAATTTTTGTAGTAATTTCCGTTAATGCCCAACCGCCAGGCGGCGGTAAAGGTGGTAATTTTAAACGGCCAGATATTGAAATAAAAGGTAAAATTATTGATGAGCAATCGGGCCTTCCATTACAATATGCCACCATCGCCTTTTTTAGTAAAAGAGATTCGAGCATACTGGGAGGGGCAATTACAAATCCTGATGGTAACTTTACCGCAAAAAGTAAACCCGGCAAATTATATGCGGTTGTAGAATATTTAGGATATCAAAAAAAAGAAATTAGCGAAGTACCAATTGATTTTCAGTTACTAAAAAGTGGGCAAACCAGTTTTTACATTGGTGAAATTACTATGAGCAACGCCGGTTTAAATTTAGATGAAATTGAAATTGTAGCGGAGAAAAGTGAAACCACTTTTTCATTAGATAAAAAGGTGTTTACAGTAGGAAAAGACTTAGCCAACCAAGGCGGAAGCGCAGAAGAAATATTAGATAATGTACCCGGCGTAACGGTTGATATTGAAGGAGCAGTAAGCCTTAGAGGTAGCGAAGGCGTTCGTATTTTGGTAGATGGCCTACCTTCTAACTTAGGCAATACTCTAAAAGCCATTCCTGCAAATACCATTGAGTCTATTGAAGTAATTTCCAACCCATCTTCTCGCTACGAAGCCGAAGGGCAAGCAGGTATTTTAAACATCATATTAAAAAAATCTAAAAGTGGTGGCTTTAATGGATCGTTTGATGTAAACGGTGGTTTGCCATTAAGTGCAGGTTTAGGAGCAAATATTAATTACCGAAAAGGAAAGCTAAACTGGTTTGCCAACTATGGCATTAGGTATAGAGAAAGTATTGGTGGTGGTTTTAACAATAGCATCTTTTATAATGAAATTGATACTTTTACTAACAATGTTAGCCAACGAAACCGAACTGCTTTTACCAACACCATAAGGTTTGGTAGCGAATATTTTTTTAACGACAAAACGAGTTTTACATTAGCCCTGCGTTACAAAGCTTCTGACGATAACAATACCAACTTTGTTAACTACGAAGATTATGCCGGCAGCATTAGCCCGCAAAATTTGTTTAGAACTATTAACAGAACAGAAGATGAACAAGAAGCCGAATCGGGCAAGGGCATCAATTTAAATTTTAGAAAACAATTTAGTGATAACCGTAAACACACCTTAACCGCCACCTTTTTATATGAAGATGATTTAGAAAAAGAATATTCAGATTTTGAGGAGACTACAATATTAAATGGTAACCAATTAAAACTAACCCAAAGAGGCACTATTGATGAAGGTACCAAAACCTATCAATTTCAAACCGATTATGTAAAACCAATTGCCGAAGATCATCAATACGAAATGGGCATAAGAGCATCTTACCGAAACATTGGTAACGATTTTTTAATTGAAAATGAAAATGATGATGGCGTTTGGATTCCCTCTGAACGATTTAACAATAACTTTAATTACGACGAAATAATACTGGCCGCTTATGGGCAATATGGCAACAAATTTGGCCCGTTTAGCTTTCAAGCAGGTTTGCGGGTTGAGTACTCTAACATTACAACAGAATTACTCAAAACAGAAATACCAAAACAAGACCCTTACACCAACCTATTTCCCAGCTTATTTTTAAACTATGAAGTAGATGCTGCCAATGCCATTCAGTTAAATTACAGCCGTAGAATTTCTCGACCACGGTTTTTTACCTTAAACCCTTTTATTACCTTTGCCGACAGAAGAAGTATATTTAGAGGCAACCCCATTTTAACACCAGAATACACCGACTCTTACGAATTAAACTATTTACGCTTTTGGGAGAAAGCCACCCTTTCTGCTGGCATTTTTTACCGCCATTCAATTGATGCCAATAGAAGATTGCGTTATGTAGAGAATCCACCAAATACAATTATTCAGCCTTTTAATTTTTCAACACGCGACGATATTGGGGTAGAAGCCAACCTCTCTTATTCAGGTTTAAAATGGTTAAGGTTAGATGCCAATGTTAACGCCTTTAATTTAAGAAGTCCGTTAGATTCGGTTAATGTTAATTTGTTTGATACCATAGTTAGGTACGAAACCTTAAACGCAGTAAACGATTATACTTGGACTTCTCGTGTAACAGCTCGCTTTACTTTTTGGCAAAATTCAAATTTGCAGTTGCGTTATAATTTTAGAGGCGGCACAGCAACACCACAAGGCGAAAGAGAAGCGATACACAGTTTAGATTTGGGTTGGAGTAAAGATTTTTTAAAATCGAAAAACCTTACTGCTACTTTAAGCGTAAGAGATGTAATGAACTCAAGAAAAAGAAGAGGCACTACCATTGCCGATAATTACTACTCTTTTGGTGAGTTTCAATGGCGCGGTAGAACAGGTAATTTAACTTTAAGTTACCGCATTAACCAAAAGAAAAAATTTGGTAGAGGTAGCGGTGGTTTTGAAGGTGGCTATGGTGATGGTGGTTTTTAATATTTTATTTTATGAAACATATTTTATTTTTATTAACATTTTGTATTTTATTTGCGTGTGACAACGCCACAGAAAATTCGAGATTAAAAGTTGGGAAAACGACGGTAAGCAGCAACGATAAACCAGTTAGTAAAAACGAATTTACTTATGGCGAAGCTATCAATATTAGTTTCAAAAACGTTACTGGTTTAACTAAATTTGAAGGGAAGGTTTTTCCTGTAGCAACTATATATTTATTAAATGAAAAGAAAGACACCGTTGAGATAAATAATTATAATTTTGGAGCGCAATTTATAACTGATGAACCTTTAAATCTTGATATCAATTTTTTAGCTGTGCTTACGAAAGCTTCCAGTGAAAAATCAGAATTAAAGATAAAAATAGAAGATACAAAAGGAGAAGGTTTTTTCGATTATTCGATGCCATTTAGTATAAAACCCAACGATAAATTTTTTGTTAAGCCAGATGGTATTAGCTACAGCAATATTTATTTGTTTAATAAAACTAATGGTGGCGTTATTACCAATAATGTTATTGGCCCAAATGATGAATTGGTGATAATGTACGAAGGGCTTACTGGTTTTAAGTTAGACAACATTGGTTTTATTTACCCTGCCGCTGCCGCAAAAATAGTTGATGCCGATGGTACTGTTTTGTTAGATGAAAATAATCTGCTAAAAAGTAATGAAGTTTTAGGTTTTAAAAATGCAGAAATTTCAATTGTTCTCCCTGTTGAAATTGATTTTGACAAAACCAGCAAAAAAAATCCGCTAAAACTTTCTTTAGAATTGTTTGATTTAAAATCGAATAATAAGTTAGTGTTAGAAACTACTTTGACTTTGAAGTAAATGTTAAATGACTAACAGATATTAAACTGTTTGGTTGTTTTTAATATGTTAAAAAATAAAAAATTAAAATTATTAATGTATATTTAGAACGATATATTAATTTCTTAACTTTAAATTTTTTAGAATGAAAAAATATTTATATGTTTTTATTTTAATTTGGGGGGGGGCTTTTAACAAATTGTACTAAAGAAGGCAACGTTGAAAAATCACCGCAACTGTCTCTTTACCCCGAATCCCAAATCAACAATTCTGCCACCGAAAACTGGCGAAAAAATGTTACTGCCACAGATGGTATGTTAATTTTTACTGACCAGCTGAGTGCAGACTTAGCTAATGATTTTTTAACAAATGCAAACTTTGAAGAGCTGACATTGTTTAAAAATGAATTTAACATTACCACACAACAGTATGTGCTCGAAAATGTAATGTTAACAGAAGAGCGAGTTACAGATGCATTTTATGCACCTTACAGTAAGCTCAGCGATGAGGAAATTTACGCCCTAAATTTAAATGAGCCAAGAAGTGAGCCTTACAAAGATGCTTTGAGTAAAGATTTACTATTAGTTGAAGAAGACTCAAAGTATGGGCATACTTATTATTTAAACTTAATGGATCCTACTGTATCACCAATTATAAACGAAAATGGTTTTGTACAAATTGGGGATAAGTTGTATCAGTATAAATCGCATCAAATAAAATTTTGCGAACCTTGCGATCTTACCGACTTAAAAACATTAAACGATGCCACTATTACTGATGAGGCAATTGGTTTATATACTTTTACAAAACGTTCGGGTGATTCATCTAGCAAAATGACATTAGTTAACGATTGGTCTGGCCTTCAAAACAAAACTTTTGAGCCAACTGGTGTTTCCAACAGACGGGCAAGATGGAGCTATACTGGCTTTTCTCAGACTGGTGATGACTGTACTGGCTGTTTAATGTTAAGCACTTTTTTTATTCATGTAGAAGCACAAAGGAAACGCTGGGGTAAGTGGAAATATAGAAATTCTTACAAGCCAAGGTTTCAATTTGATGGTGATTGGTCAGGTAAAGCGGAATACAGTTACAACAATTGTGATTTTTTCTCAATCGGACACGCTTATTTAGATGATTTTAATTTACCAACTGGCGTTACTAATACGCCTATGGTTAATCGTTGGTTTATTGGTAACAATAGTACAGGTATAAAGTTACACAACCATACAAATGGAGCTTGGTGGCCACCAGCAAACAACTTTAGTCCAGGTGATGGTACAAAAAAATGTTGGGAAAAACCAACAGATGTTTATAGTATTAATATTAATGGGAAGCTAACTGACGGTTGTAGCGGTGCAAATTGTGATTTAGAAAATGATTAATTAAAATAACCTTACATATTCAGTTATTAAAACTGTAGAAAAATAGAATATTCTTCTACAGTTTTTTAAATTAGATTTAATGAGAACAATAATTTTATTTCTTACCGTTTCTAGTTTTACAGCAGGCTGCATAAAAGAAATACCACTAAACTTAGAAGGTGATACTGAAGATTTACTAATAAATATACCAGCTATCACAGCTTTAATAAATTTAGAAAAAAAAGATACGGTTTACTTGGACTACACTTATGGTATAAATAATGTTGTAGATCATTCAACTAATACTTCAGCTATTATTGAAATAAGCAACAATAACGATAATAGCTTAGGTTTTTTAAACAGTTTAAATAATGGTCGTTACTTAATACCCAATAATATAAAGCTAAGTACAAATGAAACCTACAATTTAAAAGTATTTCAAAATGACAATACCGTAATTGCAGCAACTTTTACAATACCACCTAAAGTAACACCCAAAGATATTTTTACAGTATACACACCTTCCCCCTCTGGCAATGATACCCGTAGCTTTGAATTTGTTTTTAAAGATGATGAAAGCCTGAAAAATTTTTATGAAGTAGCATTCTTAAGTGTGAGTTATTATAAAATTAGAGACACTTCTTCTATCAATATTATGAGTTGGCCAAGCATTCCCGATCTTGTTTTGGATAATGAAGGTGATTTAGGTAACGAACCAAGTACATTCGTTTTTTCTGATGATTTGTTTAATGGTGAAACCTATCATTTCAATATTACGATGGAGAATACAGCTGGCGATTTAAAAGAAGTTAATGGGAAATTTATGAATGGAAGTGGTCGGTATCTTGCTTTTAGAACTATCAGCGAAGATTACTATCTTTTCAAAAAATCATTGGCCAAACATCGTGCAAACCAAGTAATTGCTTCTTATGCTATTAACGATATAGATTTGAGTATAATTTTCCCGGGTGAGCCAAGCGAGTTATATACAAATGTAAACGGTGGCTATGGCATAGTGGCAGGTTATCAAGAAGTTATTATTCCTTTTAAAGAAAAGTAAAATGCAGCAATTACTTAAATTTATTTTCATTGCTTTTGTAGGCATGCCGCTTAGTAATGTGGCCCAGCAAATTACCATAAGTGGCAGGGTTATAGAACAAAACTCTAAGGAGCCTTTAATAGCGGCCAATGTTTATTTGACAGATCTTTCTACTTCTACCTATACAGACAATAGCGGATTTTACACTTTAAGTGTTTTAAACAAGCAGCCTATTAAATTGGTTTTTAGTTATATTGGTTATGAAACAGATACGATAACATTTACGACCCTAAACGATACTACCATTAATTATATAATGAAAAAGGGCAGCTCTTTACAAACTGTAGAAATAACAGATGCTTACGAACAAAGAAAGCAAAATGCTAACCGCATAAAATTAAACCAAGCATCCCTCAAAAAAAAGGCCTTTCATTTTGGCGAAACAGATGTGCTAAAGTTTTTTCAATTTATGCCCGGAGTTACCGGTGGTAATGAAGGCACCAGCAATTTATTTGTAAGAGGTGGTAGCCCCGATCAAAATTTGGTTTTGTTAGATGATATTCCTTTGTACAATCCTACGCACCTCGGCGGTTTTTTGTCGGTTTTTGATGTAAATGTTATTAAAGAGATCAACTTACACAAAGGCAGTTTTCCTGCGGAGTACTCGGGCCGTTTATCTTCTATTATTGATGCCCGCTTAAAAGATGGCCATGCTAACAAATGGAAAAAAGAATGTTCGATAGGTTTGCTTTCTTCTAAAATTTTTTTTGAAGGTCCATTAAAAAAAGATAAAACAACCATGCTGCTTTCTGCCAGAAGAAGTTTAATTGATTTGTTTATTAAAGGCAGTGCATTGGTGTTAAATTTAGATGAAGTAGTTGGCTTTGCTATTAACGATGTAAATTTTAAACTACAACATCAACTGGCCGATAACAAAAGTCTTTCTTTTCATTTTTACCGAGGTAGAGATCGGTTTAGATATGCTTTTAATACCGAAAATGAGGTTTTTGATGAAAATTATAGCAACAATATTAGTTGGGGTAATACTATAGCAGGTTTAACTCGCAATCAGTTTGGCAAAAAATATACTTTAAAAAACATTGTATCTTTTACCAACTATAAATACAAAGTAAATTTATTAGAAAAAATAACTGATAAAACCACCAACGAAAAACGAAATTTATCCTTCACTTTTTCTTCTGGCATTACCGATCTCATTTCCAAAAATTTTGTCACCTATCATTTTAATACTAAGCTAAAAGTAAAAAACGGTATCGACTTTTCTCTTCATCGTTTTGCCCCTCAACTAAAATCGAGTGAGCAAGATATACCAGAAGAATTAAATGTGCCTGCCGTTTATTCAACAGAGGTTGGCGCATATTCACAATGGAGTTATGAGTTAAACAATTACATAAACTTACAAGGCGGTTTTCATTTTACTTTCTTTTCTTTACTTTCAGAAAATTACCATTCTTTTCATCCACAGCCACGCCTAAAATTAAACCTTACGCCTAACAAAGATTTACTGTTTTTTGCATCTTACAGTAAAATGAACCAATTTTTACATTTACTATCTAATTCGGGTGCAGGTTTCCCAACCAATTTATGGGTGCCGGCTACCAACATTGCCAAGCCATCTTCATCCAATCAATTTTCTGTTGGAGTCAACTATTTTTGGAATAAAAACTTTGAAGTAAGTGTTGAATATTATAACAAAAAATTTAACCGATTAATCGAATATCAAGAAGGTATTTCACTTTTTAAAGGAAGCAATAATTGGCAAGATAAAGTTGCTTTAAATGGAGTAGGAAAAGCACAAGGCTTAGAACTGTTATTAAAATATAAAGTAAACAAATTAGATGCACAAATTGCCTACACTTTAGCCAAAAACGATCGGCAATTTAATAGCATTAACAATAACGAACCTTACCCTTTTAAATACGATAGAAGACACGATTTCTCAATATTTTTAAACTACAAAGCAAAACCTGGTGTAACACTTAATTTAATTTGGGTGTACAATACTGGCACTGCTTTAACGCTACCAACGGTTGTTTACAATCTTCATATTTTGGAAGAAAGTAACTCAAACGACCATTATTTTATTGCAGAATTGTATAACAACAGAAACAGTTACCGCACTCCAGCTTATCATCGGTTAGATTTTAACTGCGCTTTTACTAAACCCATAAAAAAGGGAGAACGAACTTGGGCTTTAGGCATTTATAATGTGTACAATCGACTTAATCCATATTATATTTATTTTGATAGAAATGATGTAGGAGAAATAAAATTAAACAGTATTACACTATTCCCCATCTTACCTTCAATAAGCTATACCAGAGTTTTTGATTAGCTTTTTGTTTGATAAGGTTTAATTCAAAATATCCATATTAGAATTGTTTGATTTAAAATCGAATAATAAGTTAGTGTTAAAATCTACCTTGACTTTGAAATAGTTTTTAACATTAACCAACGGCAAAAGCAAAAAATATATAATATTTAAATTGACAAAGCGTTTTTTGTATATATTTACCTAACATAACCCGAAATCCCTTTTTTTAATGAAGTATACTTTTACGATTTTTACATTCTTAATTACCTTTGCCTCTGTTAGTATACTAAAAGCACAAAGCACTTTTAGTGTTAAAGGCATAGTAACCGATACCTTAGAAAACCCTTTAATACAAGCCACCACTTTACTGCTTGCAAAAGCCGACTCTACAATGTTGGATTATGGCCGCACCGAATTAGATGGATCTTTTAAATTTAAGAATGTAAAACCAGGAGCATATTTGGTAAAATCAACCTATCTCGGTTTTTTACCAAAAACAGTAAATGCTATTGTAGTTGAAAAAAACATTAATTTAGACACGCTAAAGATGATTGAAATTGCTAGCGAATTATTGGAAGTAGTAATTAAAGAAGCCCGTGCTTCTATGAAAATGAAAGGAGATACTATAGAATATGACGCCTCTACCTTTCAAGTGCCCGATGGAAGTTCGGTTGAAGATTTATTAAGGCGTTTACCCGGTATGGAGTTAACACAAGACGGTTCGATAAAAGCAGATGGCAAAGATGTTACCAAAGTAACAGTTGATGGGAAACAATTTTTTGGTTCAGATCCTAAAATAGCAACAAAAAACTTACCCGCAGAAAGCATCTCAAAAATACAAGTTTTTGATACCCAAACTGAAGAAGAAGAAGCAACTGGCTTGGCTTCTAAAAGCGAGGATAAAACAATGAATTTAGAACTTAAAGAAGACTATAAAAAAGGTGGTTTCGGAAAGGTAATAGCTGGTGTTGGTACACAAAAGAGAGCCGAGTTAAAGGGCAACTACAATAAGTTTAACGAAAAATTACAATTTAGCATAGTAGGCGTTGGCAATAATACGGGTAGAAATGGCCTCTCCTGGAACGACTATCGAGATTTTATGGGCTCGCAATCTTTTAATTTTGGAGGAAGTAGTGCTTACGGATTTGGCGGAGGTAGAAGATCTTATAATTTTTCAGGAAGTGGTAATAGTGTAGAGTCGAGTATCCAATCTTTATTTTTTAATGGTTCTGAAAATGGCGGTTTTCCTACCAACTTTAGTGGTGGTTTAAACTTAAATTACGATCATAAAAAAACAAAAATAAGTGCAGTATATTATGCAAATCAGATTGGTTTAGAAAAAGAAATGCGTAGCAACCGTCAAAAGTTTTTTAGTGATTATACTTTAAATGAAGACGAGAATGAAATTACAGATAATACCTCTTTGGGGCATAGGGCAGAGGTTAATTTTACCCAAGAAATTGATTCCTTACATACCTTAAAATTGTTTGTTAACGCTGCTGTAATTAACGAAAATAATAAAGAAAATGGAATTTTAAATATAAATAATAGTAAATTAGGAGCAGGTAATACTTCATCAGATTTTGATAATACTAACATAAGAGATGGCTATTTAGGTAGATCTTCATTTGTATTCAACAAAAAATTTAAGAAAAAGGGTAGGCGTTTTGGTATTAATGGTTCTTATTTATTTACCCGGTTAGAAGACGTGCTTACACAAACGGCTAATACTCTTAAAAATTATAATACTACTGAAGAAACAAAGAAAACAACTATCCAAAATACTATTAACAATGCTGATAAGCATCAAACCAGCGCTAATGCAATTTATGTAGAGCCTTTATCCAAAAAAATTTTTGCTCAAGTATTTTATAATTTTGAAAGTAGAATAGAAAATGGTAAAAGAGAAGTAAAAGATTTAGTTGGTACGGAATATTTACCTAATGACTCATTGAGCCGTACTTTCGAAAATAAAATTACCTACCAACGGGTTGGCACAGCATTACGTTATGCGCACGATGGCATCAATTTAAGTGCAGGTATTGCCTACCAACTATTTAATATTTATGGCGCTTATTACAAAGCTGGCGAAACTGATGTTCAAAATTTATTTGATGAACCATACAACAATTTCATCCCTTATGTTAGCATTGATATTTCGCCAAGCAGAAATTTTAATTTTGATGTTAGCTATAGTCGTCGGGCAAACCAACCATCAATTAACGATTTACAACCTATAGTAGATAATACCAACCCTTTATATATTAGAGAAGGTAATCCAGAATTATTACCCGAAATAGTTAATGGTTTTGATGCTAATATTAGTAAATCGTGGATAGGCCCTGGCATTAGAATTTATATGTATGGCAGCTACAATTTTTTTGAAAATCAATTTAGTACCAACGAAACAGTTGACGAAAACAACATTACTTACGTTTCGCCAATTAATATTGATGGCGGCAGCAGTGCTAACGCGTCTTTTAATTTTTCTTTTCCTATAAAAAAGAACAAAGTAACGGTAAGTACCTATGGCGGTTATAATTATGCAAATAGGCCTGCTTATGTTAATGATATTAAAAACTTAACCACCACAAATAGCACTTATGCTTCGGTAAGGTTTAGCATAACACCAAATGAAAAAATAGGCTTATACTTAAATTATAGAAACAATTTATCAAACACTAAATACGATATTAATACAACACAAAACCAAAAAATAATTAGCAACAATTTTGATGTAGAATTTAACACCAAACTATTTTGGGGCCTATTTTTAAACTCAAAATACAGCCAAGATTTTTATGTTAATAAAAGGTACAATTTTAATGAAAGTGTGCCTATTCTTAACGCATCATTATACAAACAGTTTTTTAAAAAGAAACAATTAGAAACCCGGCTATCAATTTACGATGCCTTTAATAAAGATAGAGGAATTAGCCAAAATGCTTTTGGTAATACGGTAGCACGGTCAGAAACTGCTGCTATTGGTAGATACTTAATGTTAAGTGTAACCTACAATATATTAGGCTTAACCGATGGTATTAAGAAAAAAGGTTGGTGGTAATTTTAAAAAAAACAAACAAATGAAATACTTTTTTTTAGCAATAACATTTAGTTCAATATTTTTTAGCGCAACTGCACAAATTGTAAGCGGTGAAATAACCTACAATCGCAAACAAGATTGGGTAAAAATAATGACCCAAATGCCGTGGATGACAGAACAACAAATTACCAGAGCAATGCTCAATTTTGGAAAATGGAATAAAGGAGAAGGAATTAACTATACGCTTCTTTTCAATAATAATCAAAGCATCTATACCATAAAAGAAGAAGAAAGCTCAGGAAGATACCAAGGCAAGCAAAGAAAATTTATGCAACACCGCGATTACAAAAGTGAAAAAGTGTTAGATTGGATAGAAACCTTAGATAAAAAATTTGTAATAAAAGATGAGTTACCCAAAACGAAATGGAAAATATTAAATGAAATAAGAGAGGTGAAAGGCTATTTGTGTATGAAAGCCGAAACTACTGATACCATAAGAAACCGCACCATTTATGCTTGGTATACAGATGCAATACCTTTTAATGGTGGGCCAGAAGGTTTTGGTGGTTTACCTGGCTTAATTTTAGAATTAAATATGAATGATGGCGAATGTATAATTACTGCTACCAACATTGATTTAAAAAAGTCAATAGAAAAACTACCCATCCCAAAAAAAATAAAAGGCAAAGAAGTTGCATTAGCCGAGTTTAATTTAACCGTAAGTAAATATATTAGCGAAAGTTTAGAAGGCGAGCGCAACCCTTATTGGCGCATTAGATATTAGTTTTTGGCCTCAAAAACGTTCTTTAATTCTGGTGCATCTTCTGGTTTAATTTTACCCGCAAGTACCAATCTTAATTCTCTGCGGCGTAAAGCCAAATCGTAGCTCCTTTCCTCACCTTTACTTCTTGGTATTATTGCAGGTACTTTGGTTGGCTTGCCATTATCGCCCAAAGCTACAAAAGTGTAGTAAGCTTCATTGGCTTTTATTTTCGTTTGCTCTTTGTGGTTTTCTGCCCACACTTCAATAAAAGTTTCCATACTGGTATTAAAAGCCCGGGTAACTTTGGCTTCAATAGTAACCACATTGCCTAATTTAATAGGGTTTTCAAACGAAACATTGTCAACCGAAGCAGTTACTACCGTACAGTTACTATGTTTTTGAGCAGCAATAGCGGCAGCAATATCCATCCAATGTAAAAGCTTTCCGCCCCTTAAATTAAACAATACATTAGTATCGTTAGGCAAAACCAATTCCGTCATTACAGTAAGCGAATCAATGGCAAATTTTTCATCCATGCTGCAAAAGTAAACCGCCTTACTTATTTATGCCAATTGTAGCTTATTTTTTATTTTTCTTACCATTAAAATTTAAGTATTTTATTTGAAGCGAAAGAAATTTACCTGCATAAACTTTGGTCTGGCTTTCCGTTGCAATACGGCTTCCACTACGCTACAGCCATATTTCCTCTGCAATCCAGGCTAGTCTAAAAGCTTCGCTCCCCCACATTAAGTTTTCTTATTTTATATAAGGCAATAGCTGAGGTACCTATTTTAACAACTGGTTTTACAAGCAAATCAGAGCGAGAAACAAAATCTATTTTAGGTTAAACAAAAAGAGCCGCACCTTAGTGCAGCCCTTTTAAATAATTTTATAATTAATCTAAGCTATCAATTTAAATCCTTCTATTTTCAATTGTTAAAGTGCTTTTTCCTAAAGTAACTGCTCCAAAAATCATCAGTAACAAAGCCAAACTAAGTAAACCCCATTGGCTTAAAGTAGGTATTTGTGGCGTAATACAACCATCAAAAATAGGATTAATTGTTGTTGTGCACATTGCATTACCATCATCGGTTACCGTAACAGTAAATGAACCTACTGCACCAACTGGAGTAACAACAGTTTGCGTATCATTAAAGGTACCCATTCCGTTAGTTGCCGAAGCATCTGCCCAAGTTATATCAAATGTGTAAGTAGTACCAGTAGTATTCACTCCAATAACTGAAATATCATAAGTTGCTACATCGTCACTTGCATCTTCTATTGTGCCTCCATTATTACAATCGGTTTGTGAAATAGTAACCTCAATAGCACATTCTGCCATTGCAGGTATAGTAACCTCAGTATCATCTGTATCTGTTACGGTTGACATTGGGTCGCCTACTTCATTTGCATTAACTGTAACAACATTGGTAAAGCCCATTGTTAAACCACCTACAGTTGTGCAAGTATAGCTATAACTTTCGCCTGGGTTAAATACGGCATCTAAATTACCAATAGTTGCCAATTCAGTTGCTGTTAAAGTAATATCGCAACCTGGCGTTAGAGCATCTGTTACTACAACGTTTTCTAAATCAACACTACCATTATTAGTAACCGTAATAGTAAAAGTTGCAACTCCACCTGACATTACTTCTTGGGTATCGTCTGTATTATCCGCATCATCTTTATCAATCATAATCATTGGCATAGCAGAACAAGCTGGCGTGTTTATAGTTACCGGCAGTGGTATACAAGTACTGCCAACAACTCCTGAAGTAACCGTAATATCTAAAGTACCTGCCACATCACCTGGGGCAGCGGTATAAACACCTGTTGCAGCATCCCAATTAGCTGCGTTAGCACCACCAGTAGGGTTGGTGGCTGTTCCAAAAATGTCTATTGCACAAGCAGCTGTAATAGTTGTAGTACAAGCAGCAGCATCTGTCATTTCGCTTGTAGGTTCAACTTCGGGGTATATAGTTAAGATAAATTTACCCAACAATAAATAACTATCGTCTCCACCACCAGCTGCACCATCATTACCAAAACATAGCAAATACGCATATAAGGTTTCCATTTCTGAAACACAAATATTAGCACCAGTATGTATACCAGTAACTGAACCAGCAGCAGGTGGTGTAGCTTCGGCAACATTAGCTGGCAAATCAGTTGAATAAACAATGGCAGCGTCGGTATTTGCATCTGCTATAGCAACATTTGCATCTACTATTGTTTGCCAATCGACAACTTGATTAGCAAGTGTGCCAGTACAAATTTGTGCGTCAGCATTATCTGGCGTAACAGAAGGACAACCATCGGCCGGACAATTAACAACAACGATAAACGTTTCTAAAAAACAAGAAACGTTATTAAGTCCATCATTAAATTCAACAGTAAAATTAAAAGTAGTGGCAGGGTCACCAGGCGCAGGAGCTGTCGGATTAGCAGGATTGGGCGTAAAAACATAATTTGCACATGAACTCATAATTGTGGGTACTGTACAATCTGTATTTGTAATATCAACCAAGGCAACATCATAGCTCGGAAAAACCGAAATGGTTGTTTGCCCCGCAGCTATTAATGGTGCGGGTGTTACCACACACTCAATAGCTGCGTATAAAATAATATCTTCAGTAACACAATTATCTACTCCTGAATGGTTAACTGTGCCACCAAAAGCCATAGTTAAAGCAGCATCTGTAAACCAGGTTACTATAACATTTCCAGTTCCATCTTGTGCTAAGGTTGCATCATCTAAAACTAAACTTGTGGCATCTAAAACAGGGGCTCCACCATTACAAACTTTTTCTGTTGTTGCTAAAGGTGTGGTAACAACTGGGCAAGCAGCACATAAAATCTCATCTAAAGTGGTACATCCGAAGCATTCTATTTCAGAGGCAGGTGCAATTTGAGGGGTACACTCACCTGATGAATCTACGTTTCCTGCATTTGGAGTACCAATGGTTGAACCCGCACCAGGTGCCGCAGGGCTGTCGGGGCCTGCAAAGGTAGTGTAATCGCCATCATTTCCATTTGCATTAGTGTAAGAATAGGTAGTATTGCCATCGCAAGAAGCAGTACCTGTAATTTGCAATTCGGTAGCACGAGGGTTGCTGTTGCTAAAGTGGCCTGTAGAGCCAATACCATCATCTTGAATTACATAAATAGTTCCTGCAGTAGTGCAAAGGTTAGTAAAATCAAGCGTAGATGTATTAGCTGCCGAGGTAGCAACTATTACGCCACCAGCAGGTACTGTTCCAGTTTCGTCTAAATAAACACAGCAAGGGCAAGTCCAATTTGCTGGAGGCGTTACGGTATTAAAATCATCGTAATCGCTACCAGAAGGTGTATCAACTAATATTGAACTTACACCAGTTGGATTAGCACCGTTTACAATAACTACAAACTCGTTGGGGCCTTCGTCACCACCGGCTGGGGCGCATGCATTATGCAATATGCCATAAATTTGAGGGCAGGCGAAAGTTGGAATACCGCCTGGTGGTGGAGTTGAACCGGGTGGTAAACCGGTTCCTGGTGTAGGTGCATCAGAATCAGCAATACAAATTGGAATACCCGCTTCTAAATCACTTGCATCGCCAGCAAAATCGGCAACCGGAATAGTGAAACAAGTTGCTCCACCAGCAATAGCGGCATCATAAGCTGCATAGGTGTAAGTATTAATTAAGGTTGCAGGAGTAGCCGTTCCTGGCGCATCAATGTAAACATCGAACGAGCCAGTAGCTCCAGGATTTGCAACGGTAAAACTTACACAAACTTCGTATTCTTCTCCATTATTGGTACAATTTTGAGTTACCATAACATCTGAGATGTTACAAACTGGGGCAGCCGTGCAATCAATTGGGCCACCTGTTATAGCTGGAAACATACACTCTCCATCCGTATCTGTTACTACAATATTATATGAATCATCATCGGAGTAAGTAAAAGTAACGGTACCCGAAGCTGGTTGGCTCATTTCAATAGAACCTGCATCATCAAGCGTTACGGTATTATTAGGATCTGTACCTGTAACAGTTACAGTTACCGTGTAAGTCAATCCATCTGCCGAACAAACAGGTGCACCACCCGAAATAGCTGTAATATCACAAGCTGTAGCTTGGCAAGCTGGTGGATCTATACTAAAATTTTCCATACAACCCCCTGCGTTGCTAACCATTACATCAAATGGTGCCGGGTCGTCACCAGGGTTTGCAGGCCCAAAAGTTGACGGAGTTAGTACATCATTAGGGCAAGCAGGTGTAATGGTATAATTACAAACTGCATCATCAACAGTAATAGTTGGTGTAGTTGGTGCTGGATAAACATCTACAGAAACAACGGCATCTGCGGCATCCATTGTTTGGTTATCTAAGCTGCAAGTATTATCTGCAAGTGTTGTTACATTAAATTGCGCTTGATATGAAACCGTTACAGGGTCGCAAGGTGCTGCATTTGTTTCGGTAAAATCAAAACAAAATTCGGTTGCCTGTGGCCGTTCTTCAAATACTAACGTATTAAACATAGCTGTGTGCGAAGGTGTAAGGCAATCAAATGTATAATTACCAGCTTGCGATACTGTAAATGAGCCTGTTGTGGTTTGTCCGCTTGTTATAACTCCACCTGGGCCAATAACTTCTATTGGGTGCGTATTGTTTCCTTGATAAGTTACCATATCGCCTACATAGTAAGGGCCTGCGGCAGGTGTAATGGTGTATGGGTTAGATGCTCCAGCAATATTTACCGTAATATTTTGTACTGGAGGAACTACAACGTCAGGCGTTCCATCAGTCCAAGTTGCTCCGCCATCGTTAGAGAATTCAACTACTGCAGTTGGGTCGTTGGTTAAATCTACATCTACACAAACGGTAACTACATCACCGGTACAAATATCGGTAACGGCTGCTCCACCAACGGTAGCAGAAAGTGTACCATCTGTTATGTCGGGACAAGCTGTAGTTTCGCAGGTATATTCGGTCATTGCACAACCGGTACAATCACCAGAACCTGGTGTAGGTTCGCCTTCTAATGGGCCACTACCATCTAATGGGTAATATACCGATTGACCGCCGCCACCGGCATTTGGTGTAAGTGCATCGCTCCACGTAACCATTTGTGTATTGCCAGCAGCTGCATCTTCTGCACAAGCTAAAGTAATGGTAACATCTTCACCGCCATTACCTAAAGTACCGGGTATACCAACATCAATAATTTGGGTGCCAGCAGGTGGCGGTGTTGCAAATGTACACATTGAACTAAAGTTAGGGCCTGTTAAAATAATATATTCTCCAGGTGCAATAGTTATACCTGCTGGCAAAGAAACAGAAGTACCGCCGCTTAATGTAACCGTTGTACTTGCATCGGTAGTAATTGAGTTTGAGTAACTGTTGTATATTTCAATATATTCACAATCACCATCAGTACCTTGTGCACCTGATGGATCGTAGCTTAATTCAGTAATAACTAAGCCAGCTGTGCCTTCGGTACATGCGCCACATTCAACTACAACAGTTTCTACAGGTGGGCAGAAGGTGAGCGCACCAAAGTTAGCAGATGGATTTGTTCCGACACCCGTATCGCCATCGGCATCACAATCTGTACCTGGTGAATTTCCAAAGAAATATATTATTTTATATTGTGTAATAATATCAGTTGCATTTAAGCCCCAATTTGGGTTTTCTGTTTGGGCATCAGAATTATCATTAGGATTATCACCAGATTCTGTGTCTTCTCCACTTTGCCCTGAAGTGGCACAATCGTTAGTCACACCTGTATTTTGATCTACGGCAAAAGTTCCAGGACCTGTTGCACCCACAAAAGCAGAAACCGAACCAGCATTATATTGTGGTTCACAAAAGCCGTTGAGCGCAGCTAAATTTACAGTTGGTAAAGTTATTGCGCCGCCGTTAGCATCTGTACCTGCTGTTACATAAGCAAACATTGCTTCGTGCCCTTCGGTACCCCCATTAACACTTGTAAACGGAAAATCTAAGCCACTTGCCTCAGATGAGAAACCGTTAATCATATCGACAGTTACACAAACATATCCATTGGTACAAACACAATCATCGCTTGTTGTTGCTGACCAATCAGGAGTAGCGGGACCTACGCAGCCTGTAATGGTAAAATCGCCATCATCACAAGTTCCGTTAGCATTAGGCGTAAAAACTACAGCTTCTAAGGTTAGTGAAATATCATCCGTTCCATCTGTTCCAGCAGCCATAGTACCGGCATCCCATATATCAAAGGTGCCTGCTGGTGTTGGTGCACCGTTTGTTGTTTCGGTGGCGGTAACACAAAGGTCTACCAAGTCTGCCTCATCAGCAGTAACGCATTGTGCGTTAATATCAAAATTTATGGCTACAACAAATAAAGCCATCAAGAATGGTTTAATTTTTTTCATTAAAGTAAGACTGGTTTTGAAATTTAACTGGTGGAAATGGTTTTTCATAATAATTATATATTTATTTGTATAAAATTGAGCCAAAAATACAAAACAATTGGGGGCTATCATAAATAAATTTAAAACTTAACAATCATTTAATTTAAAAGCCTTTTAGCAGTTGTTTCTTTTTAAAAAAAGGTTTATTTTAGAATAAACCACACAATTTTTATGGGCATTTAGATGCCATAAAGTATGTTTTTTTATCTTCTAAATTTTTGTGTAACCACTCCATTGCTATTTGAAATTCGTATGAAGTAAATTCCTGTTTTTAGTGCCTTGTTTAAATTTAGTTGTTGATTATGAATACCTTGGTTTAGCAGTAATTTACGGTAGGCAAATTGCTTGCCCGAAACATCAAATATTTCGAAAGTATAAACATCTTGTTGTGGTATTTCAATTTGAAAATCTAAATCTTCCAACAATTTTGGACTTACAATGCCAAGGTTGTAGGTTACAAAATTGAATGTGAAACTAAACACAAAAATATTAATAGTTGCCACGCTTTGGCAGCCTTGTGCATTTTGATAAGTGTAAGTTATTGTATGATTACCTGGCCCTACTATTGATGGATTGAAAGCATTAAAAATAACTCCATTGCCAGAAAATGTGCCGCCAGCTGGGGAAGCAGATAAATTTATTGGTGTTGTGGATGAAATTATTGTTGGAAAGCTGCCAAAAGTAATAGCTGTTCCGCAAGATGAATAATCTACAACGCTAAAATCGTCTATAAAAACGCCATCGGGTCTGCGTTGATAACTGGCATCTAAAACAAATTGAAACTGAACAGTAGAACCGATATAAGGGGATAAATCGACAGTTTGTTTAGCCCAACTATTGTTTAAAGTAAATTCTGGTTGTCCATTAAAATTGTCGGTATTGTTTGTTGCAATAGGGTTCCAAGTTCCGCCGTTTAATCTAAGCTGCAATTGAACATTGTCATCATAAGGACTGTCAGCCGATCTGGCACTAGAGTTAGACATTCCCCATGCGATCCAAAACTCTAAAAAAGGGTTTTCTGCTTGCGATAAGTCAATTGGGGCAATTTTTGTTAAAGTAGTGGTTACCCCATTTTCTGCGGCTTGTAATCTTGAATCGGTTATACATTCATCACCGCTTCTTTTCATTACAAAAGTAGTATCCCACGGTATTAAGTTACCACTTTGAGCAAAGCCTTGTAAACGATTACTGCCATCTTGAGCAAATATTATGTTTTGCGTTCCAACAATCCACCGTTGGGTTTCTCTTTCGTATTCGACTCCATTAGCCATCAATATAAGTTCTACTTCAATAATATCACCTGCACTTGCATTACTGCTAATGGAAATACTAATTGGGTTTATGGTTGTCCAAATGCTTTGCCTTGCTGCAACACTTGCAACGGTGGTAGTGCCGTTTACTATATTCACATTTGAAGAAAAATTAAGTACCTGCGCACTCACATTGTTTGCGCTTAAAGTTTTTCCTTTATTAAAAATTTCAACTGCTAAGTTATAGGTTTGCCCGGGTAATAAATCACTACCATTATTTATGGTAACTTGTTTTATATCAGGATGATCGCCTGCTACACTTGCAATATATTTAAATGATGATAAATGCTTTTGAGCGTAATTTTCAATTTCACTTGCTGGTTCCCAAAAATCTGAGCCTATTTCTGGTGTCCAAGCAATAGCTCCAACTTGATTTAAATATCTGGAAGCGGTACCTGATGCGCCATACAAAATATCTTCACCTTGGCCGTAGGCGAAATCGTGTTCTTCGCAAATATCTAAGCTATAATCAGCATAAAATTTTTCTTGATTTCGGGTGGCATCCCAACCAGATTCTAAATAAATTTCGCTGGCAGAATGGCTGGTAAAGGCCATAGCTGGATTTATGGTAGCTAAAAAGTCTCTAATTACAACAGTTTCTGGTTCAGAAAACGGGCCTGCGCCGTGAAATACATTACTGCAAGGGTTTGTACTAGTGCCCACTAAACTCCAATCGCTATCGTAGTTACGGTTTAAATCGGTACCAACACAACCTGAGCCAGAATTGGGAGTTCTATTTTTTCGCCACAAACCGCCACCAGAAGGATTGGTAGCAATATTGTGGGTATAACCGTCAACATTTACCATTGGCACAAAAAACAATTCTCTGTTATTAATAATGTGTGTTGCTTCGGCATCAATACCATAGTTTTCTACCAACCAAAACATATAGTACAAGGTGGTCATCATAGAAAGCGGCTCGCGGGCGTGCTGCATCGCATCATAATAAACAGCTGGTTCGGTGGCAGCTTCATCTGTATTTGGATTGTCTGATATTTTGAGCATATAAATATTACGCCCTTCATAAGTAGTACCAATGCTAATTTTTTGAGCTGCAATGTTTGGGTAGTTGTTCGCAATTTCATCTAATTTATTATTCATTTCCACAGGTAAATAATAACCCGCATGGCTTCCTAAAGTAAAACCTACAGTTGAAGTGTTCATTTTTTTCTGTATCGCTGGGTCTTGCATTTCTTTTAAAATTCTTTTTTTATGATGTGCGCTTAGGTCTTCAATAAGAATTTTAAAAGCTAAACCTGTTGTTTTGAGTATTTCTATTTCTGCTCTATTAAAAACAACTACATAACCATCTTTTTTAAGTATCGGGTGGTCTGCATAAAGGTTGTATGCAGCTAAATTTTTAAATATAGAATTATCTTTTGCCATTATCAAAACCTTATCGTAAATGATTTTATTTTTAGTATTAGCAAAATTTGAAGTGGTAAATGAGCAAGTAATTAGTAGTATAATTAATTTGGTAACGATCTTCATAAGGGTTAATATTATTATAAAAGTAAGGAAAAAAATCTGTTAGTCAATTTTTTACAACTTTTATAGCAACAAAAAACTTTTATAATAGTATTGCAGCATAGGTTATTTTTACACATAACCGATAAATTGTTTGTATATTTAGCCTTTTTTTTACACAAAACTAAACCTATTAAGTTGTGGAATGTATGCGGTTTTAGATGTTGAAACAACAGGGGGTAGCCCTAACAAGGAACGTATTATAGAAATTGCGATTATTAAAACTGATGGTGAAAAGATACTTGATCGTTACGAATCTTTAGTTAACCCAGAGAAAAATATTCCACCTTTTGTAAGCCAATTGACTGGTATTAGCAACGAAATGGTTGAACAAGCGCCACTGTTTGAAGCTATTGCAGAAAAAATTGAAAGTTTTACTAAAGGATGCACTATTGTTGCTCATAATGCGCATTTTGATTATGGTTTTTTAAAAAACGAATTTAAATATATTGGCTCATATTATGATCGTTACAGAATTTGTACGGTAAAACTTACCCAGCGTGCTTACCCCGGTTTAGTGGGTTATAGTTTAGATAAATTAGCTGCGCATTTTAATATAGATCATAAAGATAAGCATAGGGCCTTGGGCGACACGGTGGCCACCACAAAATTATTTCATATTTTATTGCAGCAATCCAATCCAGAAATTTTAGCCCAATTTATGCACAAGGGTTATATACATAGGCCACCAGAAGTAGCAATTGAAGATAAGATTATTGGCGATGTACCCGAGGCAACAGGTTTACTTAGTTTTTATAGTGAAGCTGGTGAAATGCTATACGTTTTTAGATCGTACAATTTGTATACTCGCATTACCGATATGCTATTTTATTTTAACCCAAATACGCACAAGGGTAACATGCTTAAAATAGCGAAAAGCATAAAATATACTATAACGGGTAGCGAAATTTTATCTCAAATTTTAGAAATAACTACGATACATGAAAATAAGCCATCTTACAATAAAAAAAATTATGGACTAAGGTTGGTTGAGCTAAAAATAGTGAGAGATAAAAATGGCTATGATATAATTTGTTTAGAAAGCTCAAAAAAAATAATGAACAATGGTATTACTTATTTCTCTAACTATTTTGAAGGTAATGCCATATTAGGAAAGTTGATAAAAATGCATCGACTTTGCCCCAACCTTACCAAGGGTATAAGAAAAATATCGACTTGTGATTATTTTGAAAAAGATTTGTGCAACGGAGCTTGTGAAGGAAAAGAAGATGCAGGAAATTATAACAGAAGGTTAGCTAAGGTGCTTAAAAAACTAAATTATAAAATAGATAATTTTGTGTTGGTTGATGATGGGCCTGAATTTCATTTAGCAACGCTTTTGGTTATTAAAAACAGCCGCTTCTTTGGCTACAAAGTTATTGAAAAAAAACAAATAGAAACTGATGACATTGATTATGTAGATGGATTAACGAGGTTGAAGTACCATCCTGCAATTGATCAAGAAATAAAAAAGTATATGGCTAAGAATAAAGCTCTTCAAATTATTGCACTAAATACCCACTAACAAAGCAATTGCTTATTTTACAAAGCCTAAATTTATTTGAAAAGGCGCTAAGTTTAATTTTTCTGCAACCAAATTCTTTAATTTTTTTTGATGAATGTTCTTCAATTCTACCATCATATTTTCAAAAACAGTTTTGCCGTTGGCCGAATAATCTTTCCTATAATTTGAAGAGTTATTAATGCGATAGTTAAAATAACAAATTACTTGATGGCTTTTTAAATCGTAGAGTAGTGCATAGCCTTCGTAAAAACCACCCAATACATAGTTGGGCTTATTGGTACGAGGCAACAACTTAGCTTCTTTATGTATAATTAGGGTAAACCTATTGTCTATAATTTTACGCATGTGAGCTAAAGATAAACTTGCTTTGGCTTTATCATCGCCAACATCTTTTGGTTTGCTCAATAAGTTAAAATTATTTGAGTGCATAAAACTCCATTTTGCTTCCTCCTCTAACAATTTTATAGAATCAATTACCAAATAATTTAAATAATCGGAATCGATTACATTTAATTCCATCGAATTTTTTAAATAATTAATTTTATCAGCTAAAGCTTTGTTAATACAACTATCGTAACCAATTGTTTTAATATCTGTTTTATTTTGATGCAATATTCTAAGTTCTGCAAAAGCATTTTTATAAGCTTTTGCGGGGTTCTCTTCAGCTTTTGCTATTTTGTGGTATTCCGCTATATCCTTAGCATCGCTATAATTAAGATCATCATTATTATTGCCACTATTATAACAAGCAGTAAAAGAAAGTATAAGTGTTGCAATCCAAAGGCATTTATAATTCATCTTTATCAAAAATTTCATTACAAAAGTAAAAACAATTACAAAATAACTGATATTCATTTTGCAAAAGCTTGGTAGGTTTACTTTTTCACATTTTTTACAAGTGATAAGTGATTATTAATTAGCAGGTGTTCTTATATTTGCATCTGATAGTAAAGGAGTTATGAAATTTATCAGTTTATGGGGTGTTTTGTGTTTTATTGTTTCTTGTCAATATAATAACAATACTAATTCTACTGTAGCAATTGAATTGGAAAATATAGAAAGCGATACTTTAATGGTTATTACTAAAAAAAAGACTAAGATAGCAAAAGACAATAAGGATGATAGTGCTAATAAATTTTTTGAGTACAATGAAGGATGCCACTACGATGCAAAAATAAAAGGCGTTATACACGGAAAAGCCGACAAATATATTTCAGTTATACAACCAAGTTTTTTTGGTAAAGCAACAGTGCAGAAATTGCATGTTGATGAAGATAATAAATTTAATAGCGCTATAAATATTACCAAGCCCGCCTATTATCAATTGCAACACAAGCAAAATAATTACTTTGTATACCTTACCCCAGGTGATTATATAAATATCGACATTAATCATGCCACCGACCAAGGCTTAACATTTAAGGGTAGTAGCAAAGCAATTAATAACTTTTTAAGATGCTATTATTTACAACAAAAAGTATTTAATAAAACAGCCAATAAAAATCTACTATTAAATTTCACCACTTTTAAAGCAGTAGTTGATTATGAAAGACTTGCAATGAAAAATGAGCTTAAAGACGCAATTGAAAGTGCAGACTCTATAAATGGCAGGTTTGTGGCACTTCATAATACAAACATTGATTTTGCTTGGGCTTTAAAACATCTAAATTATCAAAAACACAACTTTAACGACCCACGTGCCAACTACCATGGCAACGGAAAGTATTTAAATGAATTAAGCTTTTATAGCGAGTTTTTAGAACTTCCAAATTTTAGAGAATTTGTTTACAAATACTTCGATTTTTTAAGTAATCAATATATTGTTGATACTTATGGGGAAGAAGGGAAATATGAATACTCACCTGAAGAGCGCACATTAATGCGTTATAATCGTATAAATTTTATATTTAAAGAAAAACACATAAGAGATTTTGTTAAAACAAAGCTTTTAAACGAAACCTTAAATAAACTTCAAAGCCCATTAGTAAATAAATTGCCCTTAATAAATAAATTGGTAGCAAAGCATAAAAGTGAAGTAGATAATACCGAGTATGTTGCTAATGTTGAAAAATGTTATCATAAAAACATACCTGTTGACGATGGAACAATTGCACCTAATTTTAAAGTAAAAAACGCAGAAGGAGAAAGCTTGCAATTAGCAGACTTAACTGGCAAGTGGGCTTACATAGCAGTTTGGGCTACCTGGTGCGCACCTTGTAGAATTGAGCAACCTCATTTAGAAATTTTGAAACAAGAATACGCCAAAAATAAAAATATTGAAATTTTTAGCGTTTCTATTGATGAAGAAACCGAACGTTGGAAAAATGTAATTGCTAACGAAAGTATTACAGAACCGCAATACATTGCACCTGGCAACTGGAACTCTACCTTTGCAAGTGCCTTTAACTTAACAAGTGTGCCAAAGTATATTTTAATTGATCCAAAGGGGCAAATAAATGACCTCTCTACCTCCAAACCTTCTGCCGATATCCGTATAAAGTTTGATCATTTGGGTATATAGATTTTTGTTTAAAAGATTTGGTTAAAATGCTAATGATCCGTTGGTAATTCCGCTACCTTGGTCGTTCTATAATTGGCTAAATGACCTATCAAAATAATATTAACAGGTTATATCTTATCAAAGCGATAAGATTTTTTTTGTTAATCATGCCCGTAGTAATTCCTTTTTTTCGCTCAAAAGGATTATCAATGGCAGAGATTATGATACTTCAAAGTGTCTTTTCTTTTTCTGTAGTATTATTTGAAGTTCCATCAGGTTATTTTGGCGATGTAGTAGGCAAAAAATTTTCTATTGTGTTAGGAATGTTATTGTCAAGTGTCGGTTTTTTACTCTTATATTTCTCCTACGGTTATGTAACATTAATTTTTTCGGAAATAGTATTAGGCTTAGCAGCAAGCTTTATTTCGGGTTCCGATTCTGCCTTATTGTACGATAGTTTATTAAAAATTGGCAAAACTGATGATTATGTAAAATACCAAGGCAGGTTTACTAGTGCAGGTAATTTTTCGGAAGCAACTGCTGGTTTGGTAGGCGGTTTTTTGGCAACATTTGCTATAGGGCTGCCAATTTTAGTACACAGTATTGTGTTGCTATTAGGCTTTTTAGTAGCCTTAACTTTAAAAGAAGTGCCAATAAAAAGAATGAACATTATAGAAACCAACAAAAATTTTAAAGCCATTTTTAAGTTAATTACTAATAATCAAATATTAAAATGGTGGTTGGCTTTTACTGCCGTGGTGGCGGTTGGCACTTTAACTACAGCTTGGTTAGCACAGGCTTTTTTCGAAAGCATACAAATGGATTTAAAGTTTTATGGCATTTTATGGGCAGCATTAAATTTAATAGTTGGTATTGGCGCTTTGCTATCCAACACTTTCAAAAATAACTTTAAGCAAAGCCATATTTTATATTCGATAATGCTTACGGTTTGTTTAGGATTACCTCTAGCAGGTTTTGCAAATTCTGCTTTGGGCGTTCTGTTTATTTTAATGATTAATTTTTTTAGAGGAATTAAAGAACCCATTATAAAAGAAAGAATCAATTATTTTTCGCCAAGTGATAAAAGAGCGACCATCTTATCTTTAAACAACCTTATTTTTCGGTTGGCGTTTGCAAGTTTAATTCCAATAGGTGGTTTTTTGTTAGATGTGTTTCCGTTTAAAACCGCAATGAGTATTTATTTTTTACCCTTGTTATTATTAGGTTTATTTGCGGTATTTATGATTGGTAAGCTATCAAAAAATGATGTTTAACGGTAAAATTACCTTAAGTTAAACATCATTATTTTTTAAAAGTGTTTTGTATAGTAGACGTTTTTATTGAAAATGTTATTAACTTGATGCGTTTACAAAAACTAACACACTTGCAATAACAATAAATTAGCGATTAAACGTTTTACCTCTTATGAAAATTAAATTCACATTAGTTTTTATTGGCTTAATAAGCCTGTTAATTTTTAGTGGTTGCAAAAAAGAAAGAGGCTGTACCGATTTCGAAGCTTGCAACTTTAATCCGAATGCAAAAAAAGACGATGGCACTTGTAGGTATGTATTGGGTTGCACCGATCCTAATGCTTACAATTATGTTCCAGAGGCAGAATGTAGCGATGGCTCTTGCATATTCGATCAGTTTTTTGAGTTGTATATCGACTTTTGGAACGAGTTCGGAAATCAACCATTTATTCGTTTCGATGCAGAACAATCTGATCCGGAAATAAAAATTGATTTTAACGCCTTATACGCTGGTGCGAGTAATGGCAACCTTACCAATGTAATAGTCAACAATGTTCGCATTATTGATAACCTTAATGTAAACTATGAAATTTTAGATATTACCGCTTACGAATGGAGAAACGATATTAACGATTGGAAAGAAGATGTAGAATTTATTATGGAATACAATCAAGTAGACGATCTATCGGTAGTGTTGGTGTTAGATACGAGCGAATCTTTGGGCGAAGATTTTGAAACCATTAAAACCTATGCCGTTGATTTTATTGAAAAATTATTCACCAACAAACCCAACACAAGATTGGGTATTGTTGCATTTTCTAACGTAATACAGGTTTACCCAATTTCGTCCGACAGGACCCAGATTATTGAATACATTAAAAATTTAGAAAAAGGCCCATTTACCACTTTGTACGAAGCCATTGATATTGGATTAGATATGCTTGCTGAAGATACGGGCGGTGGCAAAGCAATTTTAACATTTACCGATGGTACCGATAATAACTCAAACGGTGTTTCGGCAAATAGTTTATTTAATAAAATAAGTGGCGATGATAGTAAAGTAAAAGTAAACTCGTTTACCATTGGTTTAGCAGGTAAGGGCGGGGTAGATAAGCCTGTTTTAGAATCATTAGCTGCAAACGGAGGCGTTGCCGAATTTCCAGAAACAATAGAAGAGTTAGGCGAAGTTTTTGAAAAATTTTCAAAATCAATTTCTAATGTTTATAACCTAACTTATATTAGAAACGATCAAATTATAAGGCAAAACAATGCTGCTAAATTAAAGTTTGTTATTAAAGCAAAACAAAGATAATTTTTAAATTTGCACCTCAACAAATTTTAATTTATACATTTATGTTTGGTAAAATGATGACTTTTAAATTAACAGGTTATTTTATCTTTTTAGTTACTTTTGTAACAGTTGCTAATGTTAGCTTTAGCAACGATCTGTTAAAAAAACAAGCTGCAATAGATCAACAAAAAATTGAAGCTTATATAGCTAAAAATAAGCTTAAAACACAAGTTACTGCAAACGGCTTGCACTATTATATTTATGAAGAAGGCAAGGGCGAAAAGCCGAGCCCTTATGCAGTAGCTACTGTAAATTACAAAGGCAATTTTTTAAATGGTACCGAGTTTTACAATACTTACAAAAAAGGGAAACCCGAAAAATTTCAACTCAATAAAGTAATTAAAGGTTGGATGCAAGGCTTACCATTGTTAAACAAAGGAGCCAAAGCCAAACTCATAATTCCATCTCACTTAGCTTATGGAGTTGCTGGCCGTGGCAAAGAAATTTTACCAAATTCTGTGTTAGTTTTTGATGTTCATTTAATTGATTTTTATGATGTGCAATTAAGTAAAGAGGTAGCCGCAATACAAGATTACATTAAAAAAAATAATTTAGAGATGGAGCAAACCAAATCTGGAGTATTTTATAAAATTGAAAAATTAGGTGATGGCTGGGGAGCAGCAAGCAATAACACGGTAACCTTAGATTATAATGGAACGCTGTTGGATGGAACAACCTTTTGGTCAACTTACCAAGGAGGGCAACCTTTAAAATTACGTTTAGATAAATCTTTAAAAGCTTTTTACGAAATTTTACCAATGCTTCGCGAAGGCGGAAAAGTTAAAATAATTACTCCACCTAATATGGCTTATGGCGAAAACGGAGCACCGCCTCACATACCATCAAATGCTATTTTGGTATACGATTTAGAGTTGGTTGATGTTGAGTAAATAGCTTAAATGTTGGGCGTTACCCTTCGGGTCGGGCTGTCGGCACTCGCTATTTTTTTCCTCCTTTCATATTTATTTCAAAGGAGGAAAAAAATGAGCTCAAACAAAGCCTCTATCCCTAACGCAGGGCTACTCAATTACTTTAATGCCAAATGTAAACAGCGTGTTTATTCAACAACAAACCTTCGTGTTACACTCTCAGTATCGGTGTTTATTGCAATAATATAAACTCCAGCAGCTAAATCTTCAACATTTATATTCAAGAGGTTAATATTTCTACTTAATACATTATGTTGAAATGTTTTTAAAGTTCTTCCAAATAGGTCATATATTTCAACAACAACATCACTTTGTTTTGATGCAACATATTGCAATGTAACTAAATCAGTTGCAGGAATCGGGTACAAAGCGGTAATAGTAGATTTAAACTCACTTCTATCTATTTGTATAATACCAGTTATTTCGGTAGCTCTCGTAAAATCTAAAACCACATCATCTGAAAAACCATAACCGGGAATTGGCGCGCCACCCCAGCCTGCAACAGGTGGTATATCTATAGGATGTCCTAAAATTTGATTTGTAGCTGCTACCCACAACTTAAATGTAAAAGTTTCCCCTGCATCCATACCTTCATCAATATCATCAGTTGTAAAATCATTTGCATAAACTTGAAGGTTACAATATGCTTGATCATAATAGTCCAATAGTTGAACAGCACCTGCACAATTATTGTCTTCATCAAAGGCAGCAATCCAATCATTGGCTGATGCCACAATGCCATTAACTGTTACCGTTGCTATAATACCACTAGAATAACTGTTTGGTGTAAAATCAAACTCGGCTGGCTGGGCATATTGGCAATCAGCATCAAGGGCTGTGCCACCACAAACACCTTTACAATCATAGTATAAACAGTTGCCATCATTTTCTGTAGCAGCAGCATTGTAGTTGCAAGCGGTTTGGTCGGTGCAACCAATTATAGTATCAGTAACAGCTCTCTTAAAATCAAAAACTGCACCATCTGAAAAACCATAACCGGGAATTGACGCGCCTCCAATGCTTGCATACCAGCCTGCAACAGGTGGTATATCTTTAGGATGTCCTAAAATTTCATTTGTAGCTGCTACCCATAACTTAAATGTAAAAGTTTCCCCTGGATCTATACCTTCATCAATATTAGGAGTTGTAATATCATTTCCATAAACTTGAAGGTTACAAAATGCTTGGCCATAATAATCCAATAGTTGAACAGCACCAGCACAATTATTGTCTTCATCAAATGCAGCAATCCAATCATTGGCTGATGCCACAACGCCATTAACTGTTACCGTTGCTATAACACCATTAGCCGTATTGTTTGGTGTAAAATCAAACTCGGTTGGCTGGGCAAAAAGTACAAAGATTGATGCTATAAATGCTGTGAAAATTAAAATGATATTTTTCATAATTGTTTTATCTGTTATTATTTCTTTTAGTTATTAAATTAAAATAATTAAATCAATATAAGCAAAATTTTAAAAAAAAGTATCTTTACCTTATTATGAAACAAAAATTGGTAGTACTAACAGGTGCTGGTATTAGTGCCGAAAGTGGTATACAAACTTTTAGAGGTGCTGGTGGTTTGTGGGAAGGTAAAGATATTATGGAGGTAGCCACGCCAGAAGGATATGCTAAAAACCCCGCCTTGGTATTAGATTTTTATAACCAACGCAGAAAGCAATTGGCAGCTGTTGAACCTAACAAAGCACACACATTATTGGGCGAATTAGAACAGCATTTTGATGTAGCCGTCATCACTCAAAACGTAGATGATTTACATGAACGAGGTGGATCAACTAAAGTATTACACTTACACGGAGAGCTAAAAAAAGTGCGTAGTTCGGTAGACGAGACTTTAATTTATGATATTGGTACAAAACCAGTTAATATTGGAGATAATTGCGAAAAAGGCAGTCAACTACGTCCGCACATTGTATGGTTTGGCGAGCAAGTACCAGCAATGGAAAATGCCATGGCTGTTACCGCTGCGGCCGAAATTTTTGTAGTAATAGGAACTTCATTACAAGTTTACCCTGCTGCTTCTTTATTGTATTGTGTAGATGATACTATACCTAAATATATAATTGATCCGAATATTCCAGATTCGACTACTGTTAAAAATCTTACCAAAATAGAAGCGAAAGCCAGTAATGGAATGGCTTCGCTTTGGAAATTATTGGTAAAAGATGTTTAATAAAATTTAAATATTAGCGTAATATTTTAATAAAGTCAACTTCATTATTTGATAAAAGTACCTGAATAACAAATAAACCTTTTACCTCATTTTGTATGCTAAGTTCGGCTTGATGTTGGTCAATACTTGTTTGGGAGGCAATATTTTGTCCTTTCAAATTAAAAATTTCGATATTTTCAATAGAAATACCTTCATCTAAATAAGCCAGCTTAATAATTTTTGAGTTAGCAGCATAATTAAGTAGTCTATTTAAACCACTACAAGCGTAATCATCATTTAAAATACCTTTACAACCTTTGGCACCTAAAGCTTCAATATAGTAATTGCCCGATCTTGAGTAAGGCCCGAAAGATATGATATCGTTAGGTGACATATTTCTGTAAACTTTTTCTCCATCTGTTACTGTTTTGTAAGCCCTGTTTGGAGAAACTCCTCCAACACCACCATTTATCTGAACATCAATAAAAAACCTACCTTTTTGGCAATATTCGTCCATCACTTTTAAGTCTACTCTTTCAAAAAACATTGCATAAGCACCATAAGGTGTCCATACGGTACACGGATCGTTTAATACAGGAAAGCCATCTTCACCAGCAGGGCCTATAAGTGCTGAAATATATACTGGCTTATTCATATGGCTATTTGCTGGGCGATAAAAACGACTGCTGCTTTGCATTTTTAAGTATGTGGCACCGTCAAAATTTTTCTGTTCGTGAAGTACATAAGCTTTTACACTATTTTCATCCATTACCGAAAATGCTTCTCTAACAAAAATAGATTTGCCGCCACATACAAAAGAATTGGAAGTTTGCATTAAACCTGGTTCGTTTACGCAAATCCAAGCTTGTTCGCAAGCGTTGGGGCAATCTCCACCACAATCAATATCGGTTTCTTTACCATTTTGAATACCATCGGTACAAGTTGCTTCAGGATTTTTACATTCTGGAACTGTTACTGTTGCTGAACTAACGCATCCTAAAGAATCTTCTACAAAAACACTTATTGTATTGTTTAATACATCTGCATTCAGTAAAATGGTGCTTTCAGTTGTATTGATGTCTCCGTAAATAGAAAGACTACCTATACCACCGCTTGTAAATGCATCAACAATATAATTGCCGGTAAACAAGTTATCTTTTTCTTCACAGTTAAGATCTAACAATACTTGTAAATTTGAGATCGTACAATTGTCTATATTACAATCTTCACTTTTAAAAGTAAAACATTGATTGTCTAAATAATCAACACCATCATACTCACCATCTGGCCCATCATAAGCCTCGCCTTCTCTATTAAATCTTCCGATAACTGCATAGCTCATACCGTCATTTTTATTAATACCTACCGTACCAGGAGTACCACCAAATCCATTTTCGCCTTCACTTGCATCGCCGGTAGTCCATTGCATATCTCCATAATAAAATGCGGTATTATTACCTATACCAACATAGTCATCTGTACCATCGGTTAATACAACTTGAAAGGTATTGGTTTGTTCGCATTTATTGTTGTAATGACCCACTTTGTTGTAGGTAATAATAAAGCGGTTAGGCTCCGATTTGTAGGTTACTCTTTGGTTTGCACAATTTCTAATATCATAATCGGCCCAAAAAGGGGCTAACATAACGGCGGTAGATCTATTAGGAATACCAATAGAGTTGTAAACAAAGTATTGATTGTTGAAAGAGATGTTACCATTAGAGTTGATGTAAACTTTATTATAATTACTGCCACAAAAATTATATGAAAATTGCAATGGAAGCGCATCTGTTGAACAATCATCACAGTTATTTACGTTTTCTGCTAATAGATGCGTTTCGTCAACTGCTATTATACAGTTTTGAACTGGCGCTCTTTTAGAAAGTATATTTGGTTTATTAGGATTTATTGTGTGCGATAAATCTGCCGTAGTTAGCATTTTTTTAATAGCATCTAAATCTGAATTGTAGAATTTTATGTTAGACTCATACACATAGCTTAAAAAATTTGCATATTTTATATTTTTGTTAACGGAGAATTGGTGTTTGACAATGTTAGAAACGTTTTCTTTACCAATTTCTCGCTCTAAAAACGTATGAAATTTGTTTAAATCTTTTATATTACTTTCTGCAAATTTAAAATTTACCTTCTCTTTCGCTATGCTATTGATTGAGAAGTATTTAAATGATTGAGAGAAAGAGGTGCTTGATGTAATAAAGCTTAATAATAAAATAAATAGAGTTCTCATAATATTTATACTTAATGATGCAATTTAGTTAATAAATTAAATCAATCAACTTTTTCAATCAGCTTTAGTTGTATATTAACTATTGTAAATATTTTAAATGTTTTATTAATTGAACATCAAATAATAAAACATTTTGATATTAGTGAATATTTTCGTAAAATCAAAATAGAGTAGCCGTAATTGTACTATTAATTTTTCAACCTAATTTTTGAAGGTCGCCATTTTGGTTGAAATTCGTATCTTAAAATTTTTATAGTCACCTCTTTTTGGCTATAATAGCAGCCATAATTTATGATTTTAAAGGTTGAGATATCAATAAGAATTGGCGGTATGCCTAAGCTAAGTTTACACCAGTAGTTGATACCAAATAATTTATGGCTTTAGTTTATAAGCGCGGTTTTTTTAATGGAAAGTGATACCAATGTAGCGACGAGTTGTCTGTTTCGCTTCTTAAAAAATATTATTATTTGAATAAGCTAAGCTAAGGATGGAAACGTGTAATAGTTTTTAGTTAATTTTGCAGCAATGTTTGAATTAGAATCACCAATATGGTTGTGGGGGCTTTTATGGGTGCCGGTTTTATTAATGGCTTATTGGCTGTTTTTGCAATGGCGTAAAGGGGCTATTGCTCGCTTTGGCGAATGGAATTTGGTAGAACAATTAATGGATGGTTTTTCGGCCAAACGGCAACATATAAAGTTTGCATTATGGCTGTTAAGTATCGCCTTTATTGTTTTAGGCTTAGCCAATCCGCAAATGGGTACCCGTTTGCAAAAAGTAAAACGGCAAGGGGTTGATGTGGTAATTGCTTTAGATGTTTCTAAAAGTATGTTGGCGCAAGATATTACACCAAGCCGAATAGATCGTAGTAAGCAATTTATTTCGAAGTTGTTGAGTAGAATGGCCGATGATAGAATTGCGCTCATTATTTTTGCCGGAAATGCTTATTTGCAAATGCCGTTGACCATAGATTACTCGGCAGCTAAACTGTTTTTAAACACCATAAGTACAGATATTGTACCCACACAAGGCACGGCAATTGGTGAAGCTATTGATTTGGCTACGCAAGCATTTGACCCGAAGGAAGAGAAATTTAAAACGTTAATAATTATTACTGATGGGGAAAATCACGAACAAGGTGCTATAAAAGCAGCAAAAGAAGCTGAAGAATTGGGCGTGTTAACTTATACGGTTGGGGTTGGTGATAAAGATGGCGCACCCATACCTATTTATAGAGGAGGTACTAAGCAAATTGCTGATTATGTTAGAGATAAAAATGGCAAAACCATTATTTCTAAGCTTAATGTAGAAATGTTGAAAGATGTGGCAAAAGCTGGTAAAGGTCAGTTTTTTCAATTAACTAATGGTACAAAAGAAATTGATAATATTTTGGATGAGCTTTCGGGTATGGAAAAGAAAGAGTTTGAAGATAGGGTGTTTACTGATTATGAAGACCAGTTTCAGTGGTTGTTAGGGCCGGGCTTGTTGTTGTTGGTTTTAAATATTCTTTATTCGGAGCGTAAGAGGAGTTTGATTAAAAGTTAAACGCTTTCCCCAATTTTAAAGCCTACAAAAATGGCTAATAAACCTGTTAATAAACTTATGGCCAAGTAAGTAAATGCAGTAGCCGAATTTCCGTTTTTAAGTAATGATATTACTTCTAACGAAAAGGTAGAAAAGGTACTAAAACCACCGCAAAAGCCAGTAGTAAAAATTAACATAATGGCCGTGTTTGCGGGTTTTTGTAAAAAATAAGCTGCCAAAAAGCCTAATAATAAACTGCTTAAATTATTGGCCATTAAAGTACCTGTAGGGAAGGCAGTTTCAGCTGTTCCGTTAAAATATAATGAAAATAACAAACGGCATATACTGCCAAGCCCGCCACCAATAAAAACAGCTACTAATTGGCTACCCATTATTGAAGCTTTTTTTGGCTTTGTTTAACTTTTTACCACGTTCATATAACAATTGCATCACCACAAAAAGAACTATTACATAAGCTAACACTAATAAGGTTTTGCTAAAAGACCAAGAGTTGAAATTGAAAACTAATAAATATGCAATACCAACAGAAATAATAGAAATGGCAAACATCACCAACGCCACCATACCATCTTTTAAACCATTATATGCAAGGTGATGTGTGGTATGATCTCGGCCACCTACAAATGGCGATTGCCCTCTTAAAATCCTTCTAATAAAAACAGTACTCGTATCTATTATTGGTATGATGAATAAAACTAAAGGTACAAGAAATTGTTTTATTTCAAAAATACCGCTGCTGGGGTCTTTAAATTTCCACATTAAAACGATGCTTAAATAGCTTAAAAATGCGCCCAAAAATTGGCTACCATTATCGCCCATATACATTTTACTTGGCGACCAATTAAAAAACAAAAAGCCAACTAAACCACCTGCAACACCAATACAAATAATAAAGTAAATAGACTGTATTTGCCCTGTCATAATTAACAGCATTATTGAAGCGATTACAATGCTTAAACTTACGCTGGCAGTTATACCATCCATATTGTCTAACATATTTATGGAGTTCATTATGGCAACTACCCAAAGTAGGGTAAAGGCATAATTAATAATGGCGAAAGGAGTAAGCGGTATGTAAATACCCATAATTATTAAAAACAAGCCACAAGCAGTTTGACCTGTAAACTTAAAAGCTGCTGGCATATTTAAAGCATCATCATACAAACCAATTAAAAAGCCGAGCGTACTGGCACCCAGCAATGCAAATAATTCTCTGCCAAAGAAAGAAGAAGCATGAAATGGCAACATAAAGTAACTGGAGACGCTTAATAAAAAAAGAATGAAGAGCCCAATGCCACCTAATACTGGTTTAGAACCACTTTGCCAACGAACTTCGCTGTTAGCGTTGTTATTTAAATGCATTTTTTTTGAAACCTTTAACAGCAAAACATTAACTACTACTGCAAAACCGATAGCGAGCAAAAAAAATATACTATAAACTAAGATTAAGTTGCTACTTAAATCCATTGCTGCAAAAGTAAAAAAAGTGTAACACTTAATAAAATCATTTATGAACACTATTTATAAATTATGTAGTTATTTAAACCCTCTGTAATAAAATCGTCCCATTGTTGCTGGGCTTTGGGTTTTAACCCGTGATCGGTTTCTAAATCGTACAAAATTTGCAGTTGACGAAGTTCTTCAAACATATCATTGTAAATTTTATTTAATGCTTTTTTTCCTATAGAACAGGGATTGTTTAATTGATTATAAGCTCTTCTCATTTTACGGGCGTACAATTCTGTTAAATCAAAATGCTTCTGTTCGTGTGCTAAAATGCGATTGCTTTTTTTTATTTTTGTCCAGCTTTTGGTTTTATTAAATTTTGCTGTAATATTAAAGGTAAAATTATCTCCAGTACAAGAATAGCTTTGCTCAATTGTTGTTACCGTTTGTGCTGCAAAGTCAGTCCAATATTTTGGTCTTCCACTAAAATCGCTCCACTGCAATTTTCGATTGCTTAGCCAAATTAGTTCATTTTTTAAAGATGCCTTATTATCATCTACCAAAAAGAAAAGGAACAAAGCAACTACAAACCGAATCAACATTTAACGAATGTAGGTGGTTATTTGATAGTATGCAAGAGATTAAATAGCAAAACCGAGCAATGCGTTAAAATAGTAAACTCACTTATTCATAAATTCTCAATTTCAACTTTTGTTAGTCCAGTTTATTTCATTATTTTCTCGTTACTTTCTCCATCTTTATTCATTTTTATAGCTATTTTAATTTTTCTTTTACCAACTCCTTGCTTTATGCCTTCTTCTTTATAGGTGTCAACTACATTTTTTATATTTCTATAATATTTCAAATTTTCTTGGTAAGCTACTCTTTCTTCAGGTTTAAATGTGGTTAATTCAGCAGAGGCAAAAAATTGACCAAAAGTTTCACTATTTAGCCTTTTGGGTTGATCGTTTAAATTGGAAAGATATCTCAAAACATGCAACCATTTATCTAATTGAGTGCTTAACTCATCTTCGGTATTCAAAAATTTTTGTAATTCGATACAAACAAAGTTGAGTTTATCGTAAAAACCTCACATCGCTGATTTTTCAACTCTACCGTAGGAAGCATTTCTTTTCCGTTTTATGGTCATCAAATATAAAATCTAAAATATCAATTGCATAAATGGGTGCTAAGCGATCATCTCAATCTCCTTTTTTAGCTCGCTCTTTTATTGAGAAAGAGGCATAATAAATACTTCTATCTCTAAAAAAATTTGTTTTGTCTTTTCAATCTCAACTAAAAACCTTTCCCCAGTTTCATCCTTGCAATACAAATCAAAAACAACTTTTCTATTCAAAGTACGGTTGCTTAAATGCATATTTTGGGAGTAGACCAACTCTTAAATTTTGTACTTTTGAGGTAAAATTTGATTTAAAAAATCGATAAGTATACTTTTTTAGGCTCAGTTCCAAATAGTTTTTTGAAACCGAAATCAGTAAGCGGGCTAATGTATCTTTATTTTAAACTATCTATTATAGTATTTAATATAGAAAACGTTAGTAAACATCATCAAAATACAAAAATAATCAATTTCTATTTTGGAGCGGGTATCAAAACAAATACATAATTAAATTATAGTAACAAACTTCTTCATCACTACTCTAAAACCCAATAAACTCATCAATGTGCTGTTCAATTAGTGTTCTGGTATCAGTATTCAAATTCCCCTTTTCATTTACCAAATTCCCTATTGATGAAATAGGTAATTTATTATAGAAAACCCTCATTTTAATATGGTTTAAAATGTTGGTTAAATGATCTAAGCCACGTAAGTTGCCAGCCCTGCCACTTGCAACACCTGTTAAGCAAGCTTTTTTACCGTGGTAACAAGGTTTAATTTCACAAGCATCAATAAATAATTTTAAAAAACCAGGTATGCTGCCGTTGTATTCAGGTGAAATAATAATAAATTTATCGGCAGGTTTAATATAACTATCTTGTATTGCTTTAAAGCCGCCAATTCTTTCTGCATACATTGTATCGTGTAAAAAAGAATGTGGAACTTGGGTTAATTTTAAATATTTGTGTTCAACTTGTTTATTACTTAAAATAGAGTTGTAAACATCTGCAACTAACTCTGTCATGCTATTTGGGCGATTGGTGCCGGAAATTACTGTTAACATTTAATTTATGTATTAAAATTTACTTTAAGTTAAAGTGTAAATAATGTGTATAAGATGTTAATTTAATGTGTATAACAATACCTTTTTACAAAAAACAGATAATTTTTTTAAAAGTACCTTTACACCATACAAAGTAAATCAATAAAATCAATCTATTAGTAAAAATGAAAATTACTTTTTTCGGACATTCGTGTTTTTTATTAAACATATCAAATACCAACATTTTATTTGATCCATTTATAAGTGGAAATGAAAAAGCCAAACACATTAATATAAACGATATTAAAGCCGACTATGTGTTGCTAAGTCATGCACATCAAGACCATATTTTAGATGCACAAACAATAGCAAAAAATAATGATGCTACCATAGTTTGTAACTATGAAATGATGGAATGGTACAACAAGCAAGGTTATGCTAAATGTCAACCACTAAACCATGGTGGCAATTGGAAATTTAATTTTGGCAAAGTTAAAATGGTAAATGCCATACATAGCAGTAGTTTACCCGATGGAAGTTATGGTGGCAACCCGGCTGGTTTTGTAATTAGTGTTGGCGATGTAGAAGTTTATTTTGCCGGAGACACAGCCCTAACATTAGATATGGAGTTATTAGGCCTTTACAATATGTTAGATGTTGCCTTTTTGCCTATTGGCGATTGCTTTACAATGGGTGTAGAAGATGCCGTTATTGCATCAAAATTAATAAATTGCGATAAAATTATTGGTATGCATTACGATACTTTTGATTTTATAAAACTAAAAGATAAACAAGCTGCTAAAGAAGCTTTTACAGATGCTGGAAAAGAATTGATACTTTTGCAAATTGGAGATACAATTGAGCTTTAAAAGCTTCTTATAATTTTAAAAAAAATGAATGGGTAAAATTATTGCCATAGCAAATCAAAAAGGTGGGGTAGGTAAAACCACCACTTCTATAAATTTGGCTGCCAGTTTAGGTGCCTTAGAGTACAAAACATTATTGGTTGATGCTGATCCACAGGCCAACGCCTCATCGGGTGTAGGTTTTGAAGAAAAACAAATACAAGCCAGTATTTATGAATGTTTAATTGGTGATTATGAGGCAGAAAATACAATTTTGCAAACAGAAAGTCCCAATTTATACCTTTTACCTTCAAGCTTAGATTTGGTAGGTTTTGAAATAGAGTTGGTCAATCACCCAAATAGGGAATATTACATGCAAAACGTATTGGCTTCAGTTGCTGATAATTTTGATTTTATTATAGTTGATTGTTCCCCTTCGCTAGGTTTAATAACCGTTAATGCTTTAACTGCTGCCGATAGTGTGTTGGTGCCAGTGCAATGCGAATATTTTGCCTTAGAAGGTTTAGGCAAGTTGTTAAACACTATAAAAATTGTACAAAAATCATCTAACCCTAAGTTAGATATTGAAGGTATTTTGTTAACCATGTACGATAGTCGTTTACGCTTATCAAACCAAGTAGTTACCGAAGTAAAACGTCATTTTCAAGATTTGGTTTTTGATACCATTATTCATAGAAATACAAAATTAGGCGAAGCACCAAGCGTTGGCCAACCAGTTTTAATATATGATGCTGGTAGTAATGGCGCAATTAATTATTTAAACTTGGGTAGAGAGCTGTTGCAAAACAATGATATGACGCTATTGACACAAGAAGAAAAAATAATGAAGTAATAATAAACGACCTGCATCATATCTAAAAAAAATAAAAAATATTGAAAAAAGGGAAAAGTAGAGAGCAATTAGGTAAGGGCATTAGAGCGCTTTTAAGCGGCATTGAAGAAGACACTCCGGTAAAGAACATAAGCCCCCAAAAAGTAAAAAAAGTACTAAACACCATTGTTGATGTGCCGCTAAACCAAATTGAAGTAAACCCTTATCAGCCACGTAAACATTTTGATGAAGCTGCTTTAAACGAATTAGCAGAGTCAATAAAAATACACGGTATTGTGCAACCAGTTACTGTGCGCAGGGCTGGTGGCACAAAGTTTCAATTAATAGCTGGAGAGCGAAGGTTTAGAGCCTCTAAAATAGCAGGTTTAAAAACACTACCAGCTTATTTGCGCCTAGCCAACGACCAACAAATGTTGGAAATTGGTTTAATAGAAAACATACAGCGAGAAGATTTAAACCCTGTTGAAATTGCCTTAACTTATCAACGTTTAATTGATGAATGTGATTTAATACACGAGCAATTGGCAGAGCGGGTTGGCAAAAACCGATCAACAGTTACCAACTATTTGCGCTTGTTAAAATTGCCACCCGAAGTGCTATTGGGCTTAAAAGAAAAAACCCTTTCGATGGGCCACGCAAGAGCCATAGCTGCAATTGAAGATATTGTTTTGCAAATAGCAGTTTCAAAAGAAGTGATACATAATAAGCTAAGCGTTCGTCAAACAGAAGCCTTGGTTAAAAAATATACAACTGCCTCATCGGGTGTAAAAAAGAAAAGTAATCCCGATCATCATTTGCCATTGGCTTACAAAAAATTGCAAGACGATTTAACCAGCAAATTAGCCACCAAAGTATCTTTAAGCAAAAAGAAAAGTGGCCACGGCGAAATTGTAATCAACTTTTACTCAGATGATGATTTAAACCGTTTGATCGATTTTTTTGGAAATATTGAATGATTGCAAAAGCATTGTGGCATACGGATAAATTTAATTCTGTTATAAAACCAGAAACGTTGCTGCTAAACACAAATCAAAAACTACTTCATTCTAAATACAGTTTAATAAGTACTGGTACCGAGCGAATAGTAGCTAAAGGTAAAGTGCCAAACTCGCTACTTCATTTAATGCAAGTGCCTTATATGGGCGGTAGTTTTAATTTTCCTGTTAAATATGGTTATGCAGTTTGTGGTTTAGATGAAGTAGGGGAGCGTTATCATTTTATGCATCCTCATCAAAATAAATGCGCTATTGAGGCCATAAATTTATATAAAACTAATGTAGATTTACCTGCGCACAGAGTGCCATTAATTAGCAATATCGAAACCGTTTTAAATGCTGTTTGGGATAGTGATTTTTATACAAATAACTTAAAAATTGCAATTTGTGGTTTCGGCAACATTGGTTCCTTATTAGCAGTAACTTTAAAATTAAAATTTAATGTGCAACCTGTAATTATAGAAACAAATGAATGGCGTTTGCAAAAGGCCGAAAAATTAGGTTTTGAAGTAGCCACCACCAACAAATCAAATTACGACATCATTTATCATACTACAGCTACCCAAGCAGGTTTGCAATACTGTATTAATCATTTAAATGTTGAAGGGCAATTAATTGAGCTGAGTTGGTATGGCAATGAGAAGGTGAATATTAGTTTAGGCGAAAACTTTCACATAAAGCGTTTAAAGTTGATTAGTTCGCAGGTTTCAAAAATACCCTTATCAAAGCAAAAGGAAATATCTTACCAAAAAAGAAAAGAAATTGCAGCCGAAGTTTTATTACATAAACAGTTTGATGAATTGATAAGCGATTATATTAATTTTGAAAATAGCCCTGCTTTTTATAATGATTTACGAAATGGAAACTTACCCAACGGCCTAATTTGGATGATAAAATATTAGTTGATATGTATAGTGTTAAAATAAGAAAATCGGTAATGATTGCACATTCGTTGCCAAACCCATTTTTTGGCCCCGCACAAAACTTACACGGTGCTACCTATGTGGTTGATGCCGAGTTTAAAACCAAAACCCTAAACCAGTATAATGTAGTTATTGATATTGGCGAAGCACACAAAATTTTAGAACAGGTATTACAACCCTTAGCCTATAAAAACTTAGATGAGCTGGAAATTTTTGAAGGCCAACTAACAACAACAGAATTTTTAGCAAAATATATTCACAACAAAATAGCTAAAGCTTGTACCGCTTATTTTGCTGGCACACTTAAAATAACATTAGGCGAAACGCACGATGCTTGGGCTACTTACGAAGCAAATATTTAGCCATTCTTAAAAAAAATAAATTATTACAATCATTCGCAAAAAATTTTTAGAAGCGAAACAGTACATCCCCGCAAAAATTTTGGTCTCGCCATCCGTTCAAATACCATTTTGCGAAAGCTTAAAGGCCAAACCCAAATACCCAGCCAAAATGGTATAACCACTCCTGTCGAGGCTATTTTTCCAACCTCGCTCGGCCGCATTAGCTGTTTAAAATTATAATATTTCAAAAAACTATAATATCCAATAAAAAACTTTAATACATAACCCACTTTACAAAACAGAACGAATAATTTTAGCGCAATTACAATAAAATTAAACCACTTATATAAACACCATGCCACTTCAAAAAATTGATTAACAAGATAAAAATAGCCATAACCGTAATAAAATGTGTATTTAACAACCAATCAATTAACATTGTTAGCATAATTTAAAGTTAATTTTTGATTATTCGATATAATAACTCTAATTTTGCCGATCAATTTAAAAAATAAAACATTTTATGGCAATAATAGGTGAAATTAGAAACCGTGCAGGTTTCTTCGTCCTACTTTTTGTTGGCGTTGCTTTAGTAGCATTCCTATTAATGGATGTTAGTAGTTCAACCGGCGGCGGAGCAAATCAAAGATTAGTTCTAGGTAAGGTTAACGGCAAAGATATTAGCCAGCAAGAATACGAGCGCAGGGTAACAAACTTAACCAGCAGCTATCGTAATCAAGGTATTACTTTAGACGATAATGCCTCACAAAATATTAGACAACAAGCTTGGAACGGATACCTTGCTGATATGGTAGCCGAAGACGAGTACGAAAAATTAGGATTAACAGTAACGGACAGCGAAATGAAAAAATTGCTGTTTAGTAACAATCCACACTCCTTTATTAAATCTTCATTTACCAACCCGCAAACCAACCAGTTCGATCCTAACATGGTAAGAGACTACGTTGAAAGATTAGAAGATGACGACCAACAAGGCAACAGCGAAAATAAATGGGCAATTTGGGATAATTTGAAAAATTCTGTTAAAAAAAATGTAATTGAAAACAGATACAAAAACTTAGTAAAAAATGGAAGTTATATGCCAGATTTTTTGGTGAAAGATGACTACTCCAATAATAATACTAAAGTTTCTTTCGACTTTTTAGTTTTACCATATTCTCAAATATTAGACAACGAAATTACTATTTCGGATGGCGAGCTTCAAGCATATTTAGACCAAAACAAAGAAAATTTTGACGATGCTGCCACACGTAATATTGATTATGTTGAGTTTCCATTAGTGCCAAGTTCAAACGACTCATTAGAAGCAAAGGAATTTATAAATAGTAGGTTAGATGATTTTAGAACAGCAACTAATGATACCAATTTTTTAAACTTAAATTCTGATAGTCCACTAAATTTGGCCTATGTAAAAGAAGAAAATATTGTTGGGCCTTATTCAAGTAACATACTTGCTTTACAAAAAGGAGAAATTTATGGCCCCTATTTAGAAGGAAATACTTACAAAGCTGCCAAAATGTTAGGTAGAAGTAATATACCCGACTCTGTTGATGTAAGACACATACTGTTAGATCCAAACAAAACTACTGGTGGCGGTATTAGAGCAAACACAATTGCTGATAGTTTATTAGCAGGAATAAAGAAAGGGACTATTGATTTTGATTACGCTGCTGGCGATTTTTCTGACGATACTTCTAATAAAGAAAATGGCGGTAATCTTGGCTATGCAAAGCCTGGCCAAATGGTACAACAGTTTAATGACTTAATTTTTTATAAAGCAAAAGTAGGAGAGTATTACAAAGTAATCACCCAATTTGGTATTCATTTAGTACAAGTATTAGATAAAAAAGGCAGCAATAGCGGAGTAGCTGTTGGTTATTTAACAAGAGCAGTTGAGCCAAGTAGTATCACACAAAAAACAATATATAGAAGCGCAAACGAATTTGCAGGTAAAAATAGAGATGCAGCTGCATTTGATGAAGCGGTGAAAACACAAGATTTAATTGACAAACCTGCTACCGGTTTAAAAATTAATGATGTTACTATACCTGGCTTAGGTAGTGCAAGAGACATTATTAAATGGGCTTACGATGCTGAAAATGGAAATGTTTCAGAAGTATTTTCTCAAAATGATAAATACATAGTTGCTAAAGTTAGCAATGTAAAAGAAGAAGGTGATTTAACTGTTGAAGGATTGCGTAATGAGTTAGAAACTGCTGTAAAAAGGCAAAAAAGAGCCGAACAACTTAAAAGCAAAATTAATAGTGCCGGTGGTGCGGATATTACCGCAAAAGCAAGTGCTTTGGGTGTTGATGTTCAATCGGCTACCGATGTTAGTTTACAAAGTGCTTTTATACCAGGGCAAGGTTTAGAGCCTGCTGTTGCTGGTTATGCATACAGCCTTAATCAAGGAGAAATGTCGGAAGCAATTGAAGGTAATAGTGGTGTTTTCTTAATATCAGTTACCGACAAAACTGCTGCTGCCGAAAACATCAACTTGAGCTTAAGCCGCAAAAGCTTGCAAACTACAAATGATGGAAAAGTTGATAATGCTTTGTTGAATAACTTAAAAGAAAGTGTTGAAATTAGTGATGAGCGTTACCGCTTTTATTAATAACATTTAAATATCAAAAATAACAATATTTAAAATCGTAGTCTCAAAAATGGGGCTACGATTTTTTTATTTTGTAAATAGCTTTGCGTTAATTTTTCAAACTCAACTTTAAATATGTTTCGTTAGTTTCTTTATCAATAAGTTCTTCAGTTTTTTCAATTCCCCACTTTTTTAGTAAAGCAATTGAATTTACATTTTTGGGGCTTAGCGTTGCAATTATTTTCTTGCCCCAAATTTTCTGATGTTGTTTAATCAACTCTAAAACCTCCGTCATTATTCCTTTTCTTCTTTCTTGTGGATGAATCATATAAACTATTTCTAATTCATCTGCATTGGTATGTTCGGTTTCTTTCAGTTCTAAATGGCCACATAATATATTATTTTGGTAGATGCCCCATATCCAAAACCATCTATCCTTAGTGGTTTTATAAACTTCAAATATTTTCTTGAATACCAGTCTTTCTTCAACTTCATTACCAGTTGAACCACCCATAAATTGTACTGAACCTTTGTCTAAAACAATTTCAATAAACCTATTCTCATCTTTAGCTTGATAGGGTTTAAGTATAAAATGTTTTGTTTTAAGCTCTGGCGGTAAATTAACTTTTATACTACTTCCCATTATTTAGGTAATTATAGTCTTTAACTATTTGCTTTATAAATTCTGTTGAAGTGCTTTTAGGCGCTACTTCCAAAACTTTTTTAAGTTTTTCAAACAATTTGCCCAAAGCTTCTAAATTATCAGTTCTATGGGCGGTATTGGCAATTTCTCTTATTTTGGCAATATCTTCATCACTTAAACTGCTTACTTGTGGGTACATTACTTGGTAAGCATCTTGCTCTGTTTCATTTTTAGTTTCTTCTAATTTGGCATACATCGTGTCTTGCAATGTTGTTACTTGTTTAAGCTTAACCACAGTAGTGCCTGCAGCTATGTCACCCAATCGTTGTCCTTTTTCGCTTAATAAAATAGTAAGTACGGCAATACCACCTTGAGATATGCCAATGTCAACCAGCCGAAGTAACCAGCGTAGTAAATAATTACCAATGCTTGGCGATTCACCATCTAACCTAATCACTTTAATTTTCATTGCCATTTTACCAATTGATTGTCCATTAAAGAATACCTCCATTAAAAAATGATAGAAAAAAAATGGTATAAAAATAAATATTAACATTAATAAAATAAAAATGATTTCTGATTCATTGAGACTAAAAGTAAAAATTAGCATACCTACGGCAATACCGTAAAATGCAATTACAAAACCATCTAATATGAAGGCTAAAATACGTTCTCCAACATTAGCCACGTTGTATTCTATTTCAACATTTTGTACTGTATTAATTTTAATCTTGTTCATCAGTTTTTTTTCAAAATTATTACATTAAATTGAACTATTAAAATTTAAGATTTATATTTTGTAAATATCATTATTTACCATTATAAATTACGGGTAATAAAAGTAACGATGTATTGTTACCAATATATTTATAATAATCAATTCAAAATTATAAGCAGCATATTTAATCTGCATTTTCCTTATTATATTGTATTTTTAGCCTCTATTCAACATAAATAGATGAAACAAATTAATTGGCGAACGCAAGTATTGCCACACGTTTTAATTGTGGCTTGTTTTTTGGCTTTAACATTTTTTTTTCTAAGTCCTTTGTTGCAAGGTAAAGTATTGTACCAAAGCGATATTATACAATGGAAAGGGATGGCCAAAGAAATACAAGATCATCGGGCCGAAACAGGTAAGCAAGCTTTATGGACCAACCGGCCTTTTGCAGGTATGCCGGCTTTTTTAATTGCGGTACAACACAACTCCAATATTTTAAAATATGTAGATCAGGCACTTACCTTATTTTTAAACAATAATTATAGGCCAGCCAAAATATTATTTTTAATGTTTATAGCCTTTTATCTTGGTTGTATGATAATGGGCCTCAATAAATGGATGAGTGCCATTGGGGCAACCGCCTTTGCCTTGTCAACCTTTTTTGTGGTAAGTTTAGAGGCCGGCCATAATACCAAAATTTTAACTACAGCTTACTTTTTGCCCGTAATCGCATCCATATTATACGCTTATCGAAAACATAAAATATGGGGCGCATTTTTGTTGGCCGTTACTTTGGGTTTAAGCATACACTCCAACCATGTGCAGATAACTTTTTATGCTTTTTTGGTAGGCTTAATCATTTTTATTGTAGCGTTGGTAAATGCCATTCGTAGCAAAACGATACCTCAATTTGCTAAAACTACGGCATTGCTTATTGTTGGAGCTTTGTTGGCTGTTAGCTTAAATGCCGGGCGATTATTAACCACCTACTATCATACCAAAGAAACGATAAGAGGGCAAGCTACGGCATTAAGTAAAAGCGACAAATTGAAACAAAATGGCGGCTTAGATTACGATTATGCTATGAGCTGGAGTTATGGCATTACTGAAACATTAACCACCCTAATTCCTAACTTTGCAGGTGGTGCTTCAAATGCGGCCTTGCCCGAAGGTTCAGCAACTTATAAAGCACTATTAGAAGGTGGATACCCTAAAAGCCAAGCAAAACAAGCCATACAGCAAATGCCCACCTATTTTGGCACGCAACCTTTTACCGGCGGACCTACTTATTTTGGTGCCGTAATGTGGTTTTTAGCATTATTAGCGTTACTTATTTTACCCTACAAACAAAAAACTTGGGCTATTGCTGCCATTGTACTATCGGTGTTTTTAGCGTGGGGTAAAAACTTTTTTATTTCTGATCTGTTTTTCTACTATTTTCCCTTATATAATAAATTTCGTACACCAATGATGGCTTTAACTATTGCTGGAGTAATTACTCCTTTGTTATCGGTAATGGGTTTAACTTATTTGTGGCGAGGCCAAAATTCACTTCAAGAAAATAATACGAAAAATAATCTTTTACTAAAACTATACATAGCAACTGGCGTAAGTGGTGGCATCTGTTTATTGGCCATAGTTGCAGGTGGTTTGTTTTGGAGTTTTAACAGCCCAGGAGATAGTCGCTTACCAGCGCAAATAATTGATGCATTAATACAAGACCGCCAAACGTTATTAAGAAGTGATGCCATACGTTCGCTTGTTTTTGTTTTGTTGAGTGCCGGGTTTATTTGGTTATTCATTAAAAAAATGCTAAAACCACGTTTACTGGCTGCAGCAATTGCCATATTAACCTTAGCAGATTTAGGTATGGTTACAAAAAGATATTTAACCGAAGATGACTTTAAATCAGAAAGACAGATTAATAAGACATTGCAGGCAAATGAAGTACTTATGAACATAAAAAAGGAAGAAGGCAATTTTAGAGTTTGGAATGCTGATCAAAGGTTGGACTCCGACGGAATAAGCCCATACACCGTGAATTCTTTAGGTGGTTACTCTGGTGCTAAGCTAACTCGTTATCAAGATTTAATTGAGCAACAAATAAATAAAGGCAACACCAAAGTGTTGAGTATGCTTAATACAAAATATGTAATTAGCGAGAACAAAGCACAACTTAATAATAAGGCTTGTGGAAATGTTTGGCTAAGCAGCAATATACTATGGGCAAAAAATGTGGACGAAGAAATGAATCAACTCAATAGCTTTGAACCTTGTACGCAGGTAATTGTAAATGAAAAATATAAAGATGCTATTGGCACTTTAAATGGAAGCGGTGGCACAGCAGCACAAACTAAAAACGAATTAGATTATTTAGAATATGACATTAGCAGTAATGGTAAACAATTAGCTATTTTTTCAGAAATATTTTACAAAGCTGGCGGTGGTTGGCAAGCTCAAATTGACGGTCAGCCTACTGAGGTTTATCAAGTAAATTTTGCCTTGCGTGGCATTGTAGTACCTCAAGGTCAGCACAAAGTAACGCTTCAATTTAACCCCACTTTTTATAGAACGGGGGAAAGGGTATCGTTGGCAAGTTCGGTTTTATTATTACTATTGTTTGGCAGTTTAATTTATTTGCAAGGCAAAGGTAAGTTAGTAGATTTTTAAACCTTTCTGTGCTAAAAAAAAAGCTGAGTTTTGGCTTTAGTAGTTTAAAGCACCAAAGTATTATTTTAAAAAGAGTTATTTTTTTATGAAAAGCAAAATTTTGTAGCGCTTCTTGGGGGCTTGCCTTTTAATCAAAGTGGTTTTATTATATAATTCAATAGCTGCAAAAAACCAAAGCAGTTAACTTAGCATTAACAAGGCCTGCCGGCCTTTATTTTACGCAGGTTTTAGATAAGAAAAAGTTGTTGCCAATTAAGAAAGTGGTGAAACATTAAAATTTTCACCTACTCAAATTCATCGCCATAAAAATCATCTTTTTGTATATCGTTGAGTTCTGGTTCGTCTTCTAAACTCGGATCCAATAGTTTTAAAGAATCTATTTTTAGTGTGTCTACATTTTTTGGAACTAACTTATTAAGGCTATCCACCAATTGGCTATTGTAACCATTACTAGAAACAAGTACAGGATCTCTATTTTGGTTGGTTTGACTTGCATTCGTATCTAAGGCTTTTATATCATCTTCACAAACCGAACTGGTTCTATACCCTGAAGGTGTATCAAATACATCAGTAACTTTTACTTCTAATGAATCATCTTCGTAAATAAACTTCATAAATTCGCCAAATACAGGAATACCTAATGATGCACCCGACCAAATATCAGTATTTTTAATGGTGATAACTTTATCATCTCCGCCTATCCAAGTGCCGCAAACTAAGTTTGGGGTAATGCCCATAAACCACCCGTCTGCATTGTCTTGTGTAGTGCCAGTTTTGCCTATTATATCATTTTTAAATTCGTAAGGTTCTTTACGTAATCGGCGAGCTGTGCCAATATCAACCACATTTCTAAGCAATTCAATCATAGCATAATTACTGTATTCATCTAAAGCCTCTACCTGATCTGGTTTAAACTCTTGTATAATGTTACCGTTTTTATCTTCTATTCGTTTAATAAAAGTTGGCTCTACCCAAACACCTTTATTGGCAAAAGTACCATAAGCACCTACCATTTCGTAAACCGAAATATCTGCCACACCGAGGCACATAGAAGGTACTGGTAATATGTAAGATTGTATGCCCATTTGTTTGAAAAAATCGGTCATCGCTACATATCCATCTTCAGTTTGTAATGGGTTCATTTCTTTCATTAAATAGGCTGTAATTTGGTTCATTGATAAAGCCAAACCTTCTTTTAAAGTAATCATTTCTCCTTCGCGATAAGCACTTGCATTTTGAGGAGTATAATTGTTATACTTATCAAAAGTAACTGGCATATTGGGTACTTTTTGGCAAGGCGACCAACCATTTTGCACCGCTAAAGAATATATAAATGGTTTAAAGGTAGAACCTACTTGTCGTTTGGCAGAGGGTTTTACATTGTCATACTTGTAATAACGATGATCTATGCCACCAACCCAAGCTTTAATTTCGCCAGAACCAGGTTCCATAGCCATAAAACCAGCGTGTAAAATATATTTATTGTAAATAATGGAGTCTTTTGGTGATATTAAAGTATCCACACTTCCTTCCCACGAAAACATACGGGTTTGTACCTTTTCATCAAAAATCTCCAAAATTTCTTTGTGGCTTTTATCTTGCTTTTTTAGGTTTTTGTAGCGTTCCGATTTTTTTATGGCCGCCTCAATGTAACCCGGCTTACCTGCCCACGGGTCTTTCTTCTTATTTTTAAAATATTTTCTAAATAGCTTTTGTCGAGAAGGTAAATGTTCTACCAAAGCACGTTCGGCATAAGTTTGTAATTTACTATCTAAGGTGGTAAAAATTTTTAAGCCATCTTCATAAATATCATAATTAGAGCCATCAATTTTTTTATTGTTTTTACACCAATCATTTAACCAAACTCTTAAATATTCTCTAAAATATGGCGCAGGGCCAGTGTTATGATCTATAGAAGTATAATCTAATTTTAGTGGAATAGTTTTAACAGAATCGGCAATAGCAGCAGATAAATCGCCAAATTTCACCATTTGGCCTATTACAATATTTCTACGATTTTGCGAACGCTCGGAATGTAAGCGAGGATTAAAAGTGGTTGGCGCTTTAAGCATACCAATTAAGGTGGCCGCTTCTTGAATGTTTAAATCATTAGGCAATTTGTTAAAATAGGTGCCAGCCGCAGATTTAATTCCAAAAGTATTATCACTTAAGCCCATCTTATTAAAATACATAGTAATAATTTCATTTTTGGTATAGCGTCGTTCTAATTCTATTGCGATTACCCATTCTTTTAATTTTTGTATAATTCTTTTTATGGTACTGCTTCTGTCAACATTGGTAAATAAGTTTTTAGCCAACTGTTGTGTAATAGTGCTAGCACCACCGCTTTTACCTAAATGAATTATGGCTCTGGCCAAACCTTTAAAATCAATACCTGCGTGTTGGCGAAAACGATAATCTTCGGTAGAAACTAAAGCATTTACCAAATAAGGTGATAATTCATTAAACTTAACATTAGATCGGTTTCGAGAAAAGTATTTACCAATAATTACACTATCGGAACTAATAACATCTGTTGCTAAGGCTAACTCGGGGTTTTCTAATTGTTCAACTGTAGGCAACTCGCCAAGCATACCTTTTGAGGTAAATAAAAATATAAAAAACACACTAAGCACTCCTACTAAAAACAAAAACCATAGTAAGGAGGCAAACAACCAGTTATGTTTTTTTTGCTTTGGGTGTTTTTGATTTACTCCATCGCTTTGCTGCTGTTCCATTTTTATTGGTTTAAATAGGTGTCTTCAAAAAAAGAGGTGTAAACTGCCGTTTCGTTATCTCTTCTAATAGCGGTTAAATAAGTCTCGAAGTTAGTTTTTGAAATTGCAAAAACGGAGTAAGGAGATTTGGCCTTGCCCAACGCAGCAGAAGCTTCCTGTCGCAAACGATTATAATAAGTTATGGCATCTTTCCCATTTTTAAATATTCTAACCACTAATATGTGGTTGTTATTATCAATCAAATTATCATTCACTTTATACTTTTCTAAGCTAAAAAACTCTTTGTTAAATAAACTAATTTCATTCTGCACAATTTTAATTTCATTAGTTTTTTGAGGGTAATGTATCAAAACAAAATGCTTTTCATCAAAATTAGTTTTGTATTTATCAGTATCATCTTTTGGTGCTGGTTTTTTCTTGCCTTCTCCTTCTGCTGATTTTTGTTTAATAGAAAGAAGAATGTTTTTAGATGCTTCTTCTACATCTGTACCTGGGTAGTTGCTAATTACATTTTCTAAAGCACTTACATAAGCAGGTTCTTCTTGGGTATAACCAATGGCTTGCGCTGTCAAAAAATCAAACTTATGTTTTAGTGGGTTTACACTATAACTATTGCTTATAACATCCGATTTTTCAATTACCTGCTCATAAGCGGCTCTTTTAAATAACTCGTAAGCTTCTTCATATTTTTCATTCAACTCATCATCTACCTCATTTAAAGTAGCAGCATAATTTGGGTTGCCAATTATTTGAGCATAATTACTATCAGGGTAATTATCTAAAATATACTGCTTGTGTTTATTACTTAAAGCTGCATTTTTTTCTACTTTGTATATTAAATAAAGCTCATAATTGGTTTCTAAATCGTAAGGGTTTTTTGGGTAATCACTCAACAAACGAGTATAAGCTGCCTTTGCTTCTTCATTTTTTTGTAAATTCTCTTTATAAATATTACCCGATTGATATAAACCTTCTACAATTCTATCATTAGATGCTTTTAAACCAGCTTCATCTAAAGGCAATTGTTCAATAAAAACATCTCTATTTAATTCACCTTCTAATGCAAGCGCTTGTAATTCGTTTTCAGTTTCTCTAATATTGGTAAAGGCAGGAGTTTCAAAGGCATCATCGCCACTATCACCATCGCCAGCTTTTGAACCAAGTGCCCACCAATCTGCTAAAGATCGGTTACCCCATCGATTTTTAAAATTGGTATAACCTTTGCCTTTTGAAGTTTCATTGTAAAAGTAAAATGCTTGACCAGATGTATTAAAAGAAGGTGCAGCAGCGGTGTTTTGTTTTAAATCTGTCATGTCAGAAAAATCTGCACCTTGCTCCACTTCTTCATTATTTTTAGTAGCTGCATCAATTATTTCTTCTATTTTTTGATCAATAATATCATTCCTAACTGCTACAGGTAATTGCGCTAATTGCTGCAAACTATCCTCTAATTCAATGGCATATAAATAAGTGGCTAATTTGCCCAAGTTTTCTTTACGCTCTTTTATTTCATCGTAATTTTCAATGTCTTTACTAATAAAAACCATTGCGCTATCGTAAAAAGCTGCTGAGTTTTGATATTCTTTTTCTTCAAAATAAATTTCGGCCAACTTTAAAAATGATTGCCCTTTTTGATTTTTATTGGTGGTGCTGCTGGCCGCAGATTCTTTTAAACTTTCAATGGCACCATCAACATTGCCACCTGCTAATTCAACTTCGGCTAAAGTAAAATGAATTTGATCGGCATAATCAATATTTTTTTCATCCTTTAACATCTTTTTTAGAGACTTTATGGCAATATTTTTTGAACCCGGATCGCTTAGCATTAAAGTTTGCGCCATTTTAAGTCGGGTATTAAATTCCATATCGTAAATAGGGCGGTTTTTTAAAACTTTTTTAAATGATGCGGTAGCAACACCATACTTTTTTTGTAGTTGACTTATTTGAGCCAAAATAAAGTAATAACGTGCCTTTTTAGATCGCTTTTTAGTGTGCTGAATAGCATTTTTCAATGCCTCAGAGGCATCTACCCATAATTCGTTATCAATTGCATAAATTGCTTTTAGCGTATAATATTGTTCTCGCAATTTTTTCGGCAAGCTGTTTTCGTCAGAAAGTTGATCTAAAATTACCATTGCCGATTGCTGGTTGCCCATATCCATATAATTTTCCGCTACCCAAAGTTGAGTTTCATCTGTTATTAATTTATGACCAAAGCCATTATCACTGCCTCCTTTACCACTAAAATCGCTCTTTAAATTATCATTTTCCTCTACATCTTCTTTTTCTTTTTTGCGTTTCTTTTTAGCTTCTTTATCTACCTCCTTTGCCGCTTCTTTCGCTTTCTTGGCCGCCTCTTTCTCTTCCTTTTCACTTTTTTTAGCAGCTTTAATCGCTTGTTCGGCCGCTTCTTTTTCTAACTTTTTATCTTTTTTAGATGCCTTTTTATCTTCTATACTTTGGCTATCAATATTTTTTTCTGCTTCTAACTCATCGTATACTGCATCAATTTTTTCTTTTTCTTTGTTTGAAGGCTTTTTACCTTTCGCCCTTTCTTTAGCTGCTTTTTGTTTTGCTTTGTTATACTCTTTTGAGCTTTGGCTTTTTTTACGATCTTTTGCAGCCTTAGCCTTTTCTTTATTATAATCTTTGGTTGATTTTTTGCCCCTTTCTTTTGCTTTTTCTTTCGCTTCTTTTGCTCTGTCTTTTACCCGCTCTTTCTTTTCTTTTTCTCTCTCTTTTTTTGCTGCATCTCTATCTTTTGCTGCATCTTTTCGGCTTTCTTCTTGTTCCTCTTTTTTATCTTTTTTGGTCTTTTTAGCTTCTTTTCTCTTAGCTTTTTCTTCTTTAGCAATTTCTCTTTCTCTCAACGCATTTTCTCGCTCCGAATCCCTGTTGCGCCTTCTTGCTTCTTCATCTTTTTGGGCTTTGCTTTTACCTGCACCATCTTTGGGTTGGTCTGCTTCTCTTTTCTTCAACTCCTTATCGTACTCTGTTTCAATAAAATCTGTATTTCTAACACGGCTACTAAATTCCGAGTCAATATATTTTAATGCTTCTATTGAAGCATCATTATCACCTTTAAAATAGTTGGCTTTGGCCAATAATAAATAGCAATCATCAACCCACTTACTTATTTTGTGCAGCTGTATTGCAATTGACGATTTTTTAATCACTTCATCCATAGCCGGACTCATTGAACTGCGCTTATCTTTATCACCATAAACACGTACAGGAAGCAGTTCGTCATAATTATCTTTATTAGATGTTTGTATTTGCTGTAAACTTTGATTTAATTTAAGCCGTGCATTAAAAAAGTAATTAAAGCGAGTGGTCATATCGTGATAAACCTTTTGTGTAAACGTAGGTTTTTTACTTGTTTTGCCCTTGCTTTTAGTTTGTGCTATTGCAGGATTGAGTATTAATAAAGTAAATAGAAAAATAAAATAATTACGAATTGCCAAACTTAAGTTTTTTTATCAACTACAATAACTGCATTATGCTAAAATTATTATGGTATCTATGTTCAAAGTATAGTTTAAAATTCATCAAATGATGTGGGACAAAATTAAGAAAAATTTTTTTGAGAATTTAAGAAACAAATACCGCTTAGTAGTATTAAATGATGAAACCTTTGAAGAGCGTATTTCTGTTAAGCTTTCGAGGATGAATGTTTATATTGCAACTAGCACTTTGTTTCTGTTAATGTTAATTGGTGTGCTGCTTTTAATCATTAACACTCCTTTAAAAGAGTACCTACCAGGGTATGGCGATATGGAGTTTAGAGAGCAATTAAAGGTGGTGCGAAATGAGACGGATTCACTCGCTATTTTGGTGAAAAGGCAAGATGCTTACATTAATTCTATAAAAAAAATAGTGAATGAGGATTTTGCAAACGACTCAATAAACCAAATAACTACTGATGAAAAGAAAGATTATAGCGATATTGATATTGAAAGAGTATCGAAAAAAGACTCTTTACTACGAGCCGAAGTAGAAGAACAATTGCGCTACAGCTTAGCCAATGTAGGCGATGCAATTATTGAGGAAGATACCATTGAAACCAACTACTTTCCCCCCATAGAAGGTTACGTAACTTCAGAGTTTGAACCAGAAAAAGAACATTTTGGAATTGATTTAGTCGCTCCACTTAACAGCCCAATAAAAGCGGTATTGCCGGGTACAGTTGTAATATCAAATTGGACGGTAGAAACAGGTTATGTAATAGGTATTCAACACAACAACAACATTTTATCTTTTTATAAACATAATTCAATATTGTTAAAAAAAGTTGGTAACTTTGTAAAAGCTGGTGATGTTATCGCTATTGTTGGGGAAAGCGGTGAGCAATCAACTGGCCCTCACTTACACTTTGAGTTATGGCAAAACAAGTCGCCTGTAAACCCCCGTAATTATATTGCTTTTAATTAAGTATTATTTTATTTAAGTACAATTTATGTTTAATAAAAATACAAAACCAGAAAAAAACACACCTCAGCCTTTTGTAAGTAGCCCAAAACCGGCTGCCAGCCTGCCAACCAGCTCACCTCAGCCAACAGGTGCAATCAACATAGTAAGTCCAGGTACACGTATAGAAGGAGAAGTTTTTTCTAATGGAGATATTAGAGTAGATGGTATTATAGACGGTTATTTAAATACCAAAGCAAAGGTAGTTGTAGGCCCAAAAGGCATAATAAAAGGAGAATTAATTTGTGAAAGTGCAGATGTTACCGGAAAAGTAGATGGAAAATTATCGGTAAAAAACGAGTTATACTTAAAAAGCTCAGCACATATTACTGGCGAGTTAGTAACTAACAAATTAGTAGTAGAATCAGGTGCATTTATTAATGGAAATTGTATTGTTGGAGCACAAAAAAACACAGTAGTTTCAGCAAACAAAATACCACAACCAACAAATAAGCCAGGTGGATTTGCAGGAAAATTTAAGAAAAAAGAAACCAACTAAGTACTACTTAAAATATACAGGTATTGCGTTTCAGATGATCGCTATTATAGTGCTTTCTGTTATGCTTGGGCTGTTTTTAGATCGGAAGTTACTCATTCAAAATCAGATATTTACACTTATTTGTTCATTACTCGGTGTTGTTTTAGCCATCGGTTTCGTAATAGTTCAATTAATAAACGATAAATAACCGTGTATAACTATTTAGCAAAACATCTATTATTTATAGCCTTAGTTTTTGCAGCCTTATTTGGCTTGTATTACCTTACTAACGATGTTGATTTAAATCGTTTTGGCAACCTAACAACCTCATTTCTTGGTGTTTTAACCACTTTTATACTAATAAGCTCTATTCTTTTGAGTAAAGGATCAACTGTTTCAACCAATATTTTAATGGGTGGTATTGTATTTAAAATGTTAATCTCACTATCATTTTTTGTGATTTACGCTATGGTAGTTAAAATTTTAAATGTACCAATTGTTATTATGTTTATGATGCAATATTTTTTATTCACAGGTTGGTTGTTATTTTTATTATTAAAATTTTTCAACTCAAAAGATAAAAATGAGAGCGGTACTACTTAAATACATACCAGAAAATGCGGTTAATTTGTATTTAAAGTGGCAAAATCAACATCCTCATCAACTGTTAATTAGCCGACCAAGAAAAACAAAGCTAGGCGATTATCGGCCTCCTTACGGCAAAAGACAATATCATAAAATTAGTGTTAATGCCAATTTAAATCAATACGAATTTCTATTAACGCTTACACACGAAGTAGCTCATTTATTTACCCATATAAAATATGGTAAATTAGCCGCACCACACGGTGTTAAATGGAAACAAATTTATAAAAAGCTTTTAGAAGATGCCATAACTGCTAACTGTTTTCCACAAAGTGTTTTGCCAGTATTAAAAAAACATTGCAGCCAACCTAAGGCCTCTAGCTGCGTTGATGTTGATTTGTATAAAGCATTACGTCAGTTTTCAAAACAAAAAAATAAATTGCCATTGGTGGAAGATATTGAAACAGGAAAAAAATTTATGCTTAAAGGTGGGAAGCGATTTATAAAAGGTATTTTAATGCGCAAAAGATATCAGTGTGAAGAAATTGGAACAGGTAAAATTTATGCAGTTAGCCCAATTGCAGAAGTTTTACTAACTGAATAACAACATTTTACGCTCCATTACGTAAACTAAAAAACCTATTAGGTTAGCATATTACTAACCCCCAATTTTTAGGCTTAACCAAAAACAAACGATCCGTTTTAAGTACTGCAAAAATATAAACCTCATTATAATGTTAACTATAACGGAGCTACTAAAACAGATTTATTTATTTTCGAAAGGTTCTACCTTGTTTACAAAATAGGTTTGTTCACCAAGCCAGAAAAATTTCACAAACTTCTCGTCATAATATAATTTAACTCGTTTGCCACTTAAGGAAGCATTTTCTAAATCATCTAAAACTTCTTTGTTTTTGCCTAAAACACTAAAATTCCATATCGTTGGGGCAATACCTCCACTAGTTTCTTCGGTATTAAAACCACCTAAATTTAGTTGTCCCTCCCAAGTTTTAAAAACTATGCCTTTTCGGCTTAATTTTTGAACTACTCCAGCTCGTGTGCCTGTGCTATAATTGCCTAATAAATAGTAACCACCAATCATTAATGCTAATATTAGCAGTAAACCGAGCACCAAAAGTATTTTTTTCATTTATTTATCTTTTTTTTGCAATTTAATTTAACAATATTACAACGCTATTTGTTTAGTTTGAAATTCCATAAAGTAGTAATATTTATAATTGTTATTTGTTATGTAACAAATAGCGTTGCACAAACTAATGAAATTTATTTCTTAAGAGGGCAGGTTGTTGATAAAATACGTCAACAACCTTTACCATATTGCAATGTTAGTTTAAAAGGAAAATCAATAGGTACCCTAAGCAACGAAACTGGTTTTTACGAATTTAAGGTTAAAAAGGAGCATCTGTTAGACAGTTTAACCATATCTGCATTAGGCTACCAACCCGCTCTTTTTTTAGTGAATGAAATATTGCAAGAAGAATGGTTAAAAATAGAATTAGAGCCAGCTGCTATCAATTTATCAGAAATAACCATTAGCGCTATACCACCTTTAAAAATAGTGCAACGGGCCTTAGAAAATATTAATGATAACTATCCTACAAGTAGTTTTATCTCCGAGTCTTTTTATAGAGAATACATTACCGAAAACCAACAATATAAGCGCCTTATTGAAGCATCTTTAAAAATATTAGAAAAAGGCTATACCGATAACCGAGCGTTGAAATTAAAACAAATTGTTAGTGTTGAGAAAATTAAGAAAAATCATGATTATCGTACTTTAAAAAACTATTATTGGAACGGTATAGAATACTTAATGAATGAAAATATAAGAGGAATTAATCCTGGTGGCGTAATAAATACTTACCCATTAAAAGATTGGAAGTTTACTTGCGATGAAACTACACAACTCAATGGAGAAGAAGTGTTTATAGTTAATTTTAAACCAGCTTCAACTAACATAGCTCGTCCAGAAGGTATTTTGTACATTACCACCACAGATTATGCTATTTTAAAATTAGATTATTCAATTACTACTGGTTTAGAAAACTGGCATTATAGTTCCCTCTCCGACACTACTTATTTAAAATATTATGGTTGGGAAACGGCATTTAATTACAAACGATACAACCACAAATTGTACCTTAATTACCTTACGCACCAACGAAAATTTAAGGTGTTGCATAAGCAAAGCCAAGCCGAGTTTTTTGATGTTGCAATTAATAATGAATTGCTGGTTATTAATATTGAAAAAAAAAATGTGTTGAACTTTGTTGATAAGCATAATGAAGATTATAACTACCTTTTAATGCGTAATGAAGAATTTGATAAAGCTTATTGGCGAGAATTTAATTTGCCACCAATAACTGAAAAATTACGTAAAATTTATAACCAAATAAGTCGCCTTGGGCAAGAGAAACGATTGAGCATTATTAAGTTTTTGAAAAACAGAGAACGGATGCAGCCACAATAAATTTGCACTTATTTATTGGCATTTAAATATTAGTCGCTTATATTTCGAACGGTGTCAGCAATAATATTTATTCATTTTAAAACATTAGGCAAAATTGTTTACCTAAACTGCATTAAGCATTTTAGTGTAAAAAAATTTTTATGCACCTTGTTGTTTTTGTTGGTATTATTTTTTGTTGCTTTAGCTACTATTTTTTTTAGAGTTTTAGATGAAATATTATTTCCTTCTTATAGAAAAACAGTAATTAAACAACCAGTTTTTATACTCGGAAATCCAAGAAGTGGCACCACTTTTCTACATCATTTATTGAGTTTAGATGAACAACGTTATACTGCAATGCGGCTTTATCATACCATAATACCAGCAGTAAGTTTTTATAAATTAGTTAAATTTTTTGCTTTTGTAGATGTAAAAATAGGTATGCCAGGTGCTGCTTTTATTAATTGGATTGATAGTGTGTTTTTTGCAAAATGGGCAAACATACATCCAACGGGTTTAAACAAAACCGAAGAAGATGAAGGCTTTTTTCTGTTTACTTTTTTAACCGTGGCAGTTTGCCTGCTATGTCCTTATATGGAGCATTTTAAGAAGCTTACCATTATTGATAATTTTGACGAAGCCACTAAAAATAAGCTCAAAAATTATTATAAAAGTTCAATTCAACGCTTTGTTTTCGCCAGCGGAAAGCACAAAATATTATTAAATAAAAATGTAATTTCTTCTGGAAGGCTTAATTTAATGCTATCCATTTTTCCTGATGCGCAAATCGTATATTTAATAAGAAACCCGAAAGAAGCCATACCTTCTTTTGTAAGTATGTTTAGTGTTAGTTGGCCATTTTTATCGCCAGAATTAAAACACAACAAACAAGCTTACAAAACATTAGGTAAGGTTGCTATTGATTTTTATAATCACTTTTATATCCAAAAAGAAAAAATTAATAAAGCTAATTTGTTAACCTTAACTTACAACCATTTAGTGCAAGCACCCAAAACTACGGTTCTTAAAATTTATAAATATTTTCAATTGCCAATTGGTGCAACATTTGTAAAAAGGGTAGAAATGGCTATCAAAAACTCAAGCCATAAAACAGGCGTTCATCAATATAATTTAGAAGATTATGGTTTTACCGAAACTGAAATTGAAGCGGAATTAAAAGAGATTTACGACACTTTTCAATTTAACTAACTTTTCTAATAAAGATGCTAACTCATTTAAAGGCAACATATTAGCGCCATCGCTTTTTGCATTTTTTGGTTCAGGATGTGTTTCAACAAACAAACCATCAGCCCCAACGGCAATACCAGCTTTAGCAATAGTTTCAATTAATTTTGGTTGCCCACCGGTTACACCTGTGCTTAGGTTTGGCCTTTGTAAACTGTGTGTACAATCTAAAACTACGGGTACATCAAAAGCTTGCATTTGAGGTATTGCTCTAAAATCTACCACCAAATCTTGATAGCCGAAAGTAGTACCACGCTCTATCAACAGTATTTTATCATTGCCCGATGCTCTAACTTTTTCTACCGCAAATTGCATGGCCATTGGCGATAAAAATTGCCCTTTTTTAATGTTTACTATTTTTCCCGTTTTTGCAGCAGCAACTAATAATTCTGTTTGTCTGCATAAAAATGCAGGTATTTGTATAATGTCCACCACATCTTTTATCAAATCAATTTCAGCAACCGAATGAACATCGGTGGTAATTGGTAAATTGTATGTAGCTTTTACTTTTGCCAAAATATTAACCGCTTTTTCATCGCCAATGCCAGTAAACGAACCTAACTTACTACGGTTTGCTTTTTTGTAAGATGCTTTAAATATATATGGAATAGACAATTCATTTGTAATTTCGGCCACCTTTTCGGCTATTTGCAGCGTCATTGCTTCACTTTCAACAGCGCAAGGCCCAGCTATTAAAAAAAAATTATCAGTTTCAGTATTGGTTAAGGCTTTTATTATATCTTTCATTATTAATAATTTTAGGATTTTTTTAATGTTTAAAATAAATATGAAACAATTTTATGTTTTACTTTTAATATTATGTTGGTGCAAAGTTAGCGTTTGTCAACAAGCTTTTGAAACTACTTTTAAAATGGATGGTGTTAGTTTTGTTTCTCCTTCCAAAAACTTTCCGGCCGAATACTTATTAAAACTTAAAAAGGTAAATGCCGATTGGGTTGCCATTTCACCTTATGCTTTTTCAACTAAAGGTAAGCCAACGGTTACATTTAATAGTCAATACCAATGGTGGGGAGAAACCGATATGGGAACCATGTCACTTATTGATTCTATGCGGTTGGTTAATTTAAGTATTTTGCTAAAACCACAAGTTTGGATGAGAGGTACTTGGGTTGGCGCATTTGAAATGGAAAACGAAGCAGATTGGAAAACTTGGGAAAAAAGTTATGAGACCTTTATACTTACTTTTGCCAAAATTGCGGCAGCCAAAAATGTAGAAGCTTTTTGTATAGGAACAGAATACAGAATTGCAGCCATAAAACGAGAAAACTATTGGCGAGAGTTGATTTGTAAAGTTAGAGATATTTACAAAGGCCCGATAACCTATGCTGCAAATTGGGATAATTATCAAAATATTTCTTTTTGGGATGCGTTAGATTTTATTGGCGTTGATGCTTATTTTCCTTTACAAAAAGCAGCAACGCCACAATTTGATGAATTGCTGAAAAACTGGAAACCTTTAAAGAATGAACTGAAGAAATTGGCTGAAAAGCATCAAAAACAAATAACCTTTACCGAGTATGGTTATATGAGTTGCGATTTTACCACGTGGCAAAATTGGGTAAACGAAAAAGACAGAGGCGCAGTAAATGTAAATTTAGAAGCTCAAAGTATAGCTTTTGAAGCATTGCTAACTACCTTTTGGAATGAACCGTGGTTTGGTGGTGGCTTTATTTGGAAATGGTATCATAACTACGAAAAATCGGGCGGTGGTTTAAACAATAAAGATTATACCCCACAAAATAAACCAGTTGAAAAGGTGATTGCAAAGTGGTACAAGTAAATACAGGGCTAATTTGTTTATTTATTAGTATATTTGGGTAAGATAAATTTAATTTGACAGTAGTAAAACAAATACCAGAAGTTTTAATTTATGAAATGGATAATGGAAAACCCATCTATTATTCAAAGTATAAAAGCGTTTTACAGGGCAATTTATCTTCAGAAGCTATTATGGGAAGCAGTATTTTACAGTCTTTAATAATAAGTTATCTTTCTCATCACTTAATAAACATCATACCCAAAAACTATTTTGTTTTAAATAACGAACTTGGCATTTTATTTTCGAAAGGAAGTTGGCGTTTAGCAGATATTGCAATTATAGAGAAATCTCGAATTACTGAAATAAACGATAAATATATATCTGCCCCACCAAATGTAGTTATTGAAGTAGATACCAAGGCTGCCTTAGAAGATTATGATAATCCTAAAGATTATTATACCCTAAAAACACAACAATATTTAGATTTTGGGGTAAATAAAGTCATCTGGATTTATACAACAACTAAAACAATTGAAATAGCTACAAAAAAAGATACAACGCAACATTTTTGGAGCGAAAATATTGAGTTTTTAAATGAACTGAACTTTAATTTGGAGGTTCTGATGAGTTCACATTTGAGTTAATCCCTAATTATTATTTAAAAATTTAATTTGACAGTAGTAAAACAAATACCAGAAGTTTTAATTTATGAAATGGATAATGGAAAACCCATCTATTATTCAAAGTATAAAAGCGTTTTACAGGGCAATTTATCTTCAGAAGCTATTATGGGAAGCAGTATTTTACAGTCTTTAATAATAAGTTATCTTTCTCATCACTTAATAAACATCATACCCAAAAACTATTTTGTTTTAAATAACGAACTTGGCATTTTATTTTCGAAAGGAAGTTGGCGTTTAGCAGATATTGCAATTATAGAGAAATCTCGAATTACTGAAATAAACGATAAATATATATCTGCCCCACCAAATGTAGTTATTGAAGTAGATACCAAGGCTGCCTTAGAAGATTATGATAATCCTAAAGATTATTATACCCTAAAAACACAACAATATTTAGATTTTGGGGTAAATAAAGTCATCTGGATTTATACAACAACTAAAACAATTGAAATAGCTACAAAAAATGATACAACGCAACATTTTTGGAGTGAAAATATTGAGTTTTTAAATGAACTGAACTTTAATCTGGAGGTTTTGATGCAAGATCATTTAAGTTAAGATGTCATTTGTTGGTTAAATAAACTCTACATCAATCATAAACTTGTTTACCAATTTGAACTAACTTGTAAAAACATTACTTTTGTGCTTCAATTGATATAATGAGGTATTTTACTATAGTTTTTATTGTGTTATTTTTTGGCTTCAACAGCTTATCTGCTCAAAATACAGTTGGCGTTATTGGGTATAATGAAAATCAAGTTTCAGCAGGTTACAATCTTTTTTACCCTTTAGTACAAAACAATGTTTATTTAATTGATAATTGCGGTAGAATTGTTAACCAATGGAATGATGCTGGTTTTGTGCCTGGCAGTTCTGTTGAATTGTTACCTAATGGAAATCTGTTAAAAACAAGTTCGCTAAGTTTTGCAAGCGGTTCTGGTTTAATTGCCTTAGCAGGTGCTGGCGATATGGTTCATTTAAAAGATTGGGACAATAATACCTTATGGCAATACTCGGTAAGTTCGGCTACCGAACGTATGCATCATGATATAAAAGCAATGCCCAATGGCAACGTACTTATTTTAGCTTGGGAAAAGAAAAGCGGGGCATTAAGCAGCGCAGCAGGACGTGATACTTTACTAACCGCACCTAATGATTTTCTGTATTCAGATTTTTTAATAGAAGTTGAACCTGTAGGAGCTGATGGAGGAAATATTGTTTGGCGTTGGAACGTTTGGGATCATTTTGTTCAAGATTTTGATGCTACCAAAAATAATTTTGGTGTTGTAGCAGAACATCCAGAATTAATAAATATAAATTACCCACCGGGTGATAATAGTGTGGATTGGTTACACACCAATGCAATAGATTACCACCCAGATTTAGATCAAGTTTTAATTTCCTCCCCTAGCTTTAATGAAGTTTGGATAATTGACCATAGCACCACCACTGAAGAAGCTGCAAGCCATAATGGTGGAAATAGTAATAAAGGTGGAGATTTAATTTACCGTTGGGGAAACCCAGCTGCTTATAATATGGGCGATAGTGCAGATCAGAAATTGTTTTTTCAACACGACCCTCATTGGATTGCACAGGGATTGGATAATACAGATGTGGATTACGGCAAACTTTTGGTGTTTAATAACCAAGCAGGAGAAGATTTTTCTACCGTTAATATTTTTGCTCCACAATGGAATGGCTCGGCTTATGAAACACTTGATAATGGTACTTATGGGCCTGCTAATTTTGAATTTACCTACCAAGCAGCTGTTCCACAAGATTTGTATTCTAACAATGTATCGGGTGTTCAAAAATTAGCAAATGGTAATTTGTTAATATGCTCAGGCGTACAGAAAAAAGCAATAGAAGTTACCCCACAAAATGAAATAGTATGGCAATACGTAAACCCAGTAAAATCAAGTAGTGGAGGAGTTATTGAACAAGGAACACCAAACCCTAATGGTTCACTTTTGTTTCGTTTTAACCGTTATGCCAAAAATTTTTCGGGCTTTGATGGAAAGGATTTAACCCCAACTGATTTTATTGAGTTAAACGGACGTCCTGTTAATAATAGTTGTGATTTAGATATTTCTGTTAATGAAATAAAAAATAATACTAATATTAATGTTTGGCCTAATCCGGCTACTGAATACATTATTATTAAAAGTGATTTATTATTAAATGATATTGAATTGTTTGATGCAAATGGCAAAATAGTTGTTAGTGAAAAACCAAATCAACTATTTTATAAAATACCTAATTTAAAAACATTTAGCAATGGCTTATATTATATTGTTGTTAACAAACAATATTTTACAAAAATTTACCTTTATTAAACATCAAAACTTACGCTTAATTATTACGCGAACGCACGCACAATTTTTAATGCAAGCAACAATTTTTAATGATTAAGTCAACATTAGTTCATCATTACTTAAAAAATGTAACTGAACATCCAAAACAAATAATATATCGCTTTATTGATGGTGATAAAACAGATAGCCAAAACTTAAATCAATCTTATACTAAAGCATCATCAATAGCAAAAAACCTATTACAAAATGCCAAACGAGGCGATAGGGCTTTGTTATTATACATGCCAAGTATTGATTTTTTAGATGCTTTTTGGGCTTGCCAATTGGCTGGTATAATAGCGGTGCCAGTTCCGTTAACACCAAACTTAAAACAAGTAGCTAAGTTTATTCATCATACTTCAAAAAAATGTGAACCTGCTGTTTTGCTAACTACGGCATCACTCCAAAATTCGGTTGAAGCTTTTGCAAGTAGTGGCGATATTTATCATCCTAAAAAAATAATTGCTACAGATATGGTGGCAGTTAGCTCAATAGATGAAAGTACTTTTGTTTTGCCAACAGATGATACGGTTGCCTTGTTGCAATATACTTCTGGCTCGGTTAGTCAGCCAAAAGGAGTAATTGTCTCTCATCAAAATTTTAAAAGTAACCTAAATATCATTATAAAAAATACTGGTATTGCCGAAATGACAAATGGCAGCGGATGGTTGCCGCATTTTCACGATATGGGTTTAATTGGGCAGTTTTTAATTCCTGTGGTTGTACCAGGACCTTTTAATTTTATGTCGCCATTAAGTTTTATTGAAAGTCCGCAAAAATGGCTGCAAACACTAAGTGATTATAAATCGGAAATTACAGTTGCACCTAATTTTGCCTTTGAATATTGCAATAAAAAAATTGATGTTGATAAACTTTTTGCTATTGACCTTAGTAACTTGCACGTAATATTAACAGGTAGCGAACCTATAAAAGCGGACACACTTAGAACTTTTGCTCAAAAATTTGAACCGCTGAATTTTAATGTTAATGCTTTTATGCCTTGTTATGGTATGGCAGAAAGTACGTTAATGATTTCTTGCCACAAAAAATTATCGCCTTTTAAGACTAAGCAACTTAGTAAAAAAGCTTTACACGAAAATAAATTAATAAAAGGTTTTGGAGCTGATGCAACTGAGTTGACAAGCTGTGGTAAAGTAGATGATTCTTTTAGTGTTAAAATTGTTAATAAACATAACCAACCTGTTGAAAACACCATTGGAGAAATTTGGTTAAAAGGGCCAAGCATTAGCAAAGGGTATTGGAATGAGAACAATTTGGCAAGCGAAAGTTTTAATGCTTATTTAAACAATGGAGATGGGCCATATTTAAAAACAGGTGATTTAGGATGTTTAATTGACAACGAAATTTATATAACAGGAAGGCTTAAAGATATAATTATTGTAAGAGGCAAAAACTATTATCCGCAAGATGTAGAAGATGTAGCACGCCTTGCACATAAAAATATAAAAAAGGGTAGTGTAGTTACTTTTGGATATAAAAACAAATTACAACAAGAAGCGGTAGCCGTTTGTTTTGAAGCCAAAAATAAAATGGATGAAGCGGCATTTGATGCTACGGCAAAAAAAATTGTAGCTAATGTGTTAGACGAATGTGGTATTAGAGTAGAAGAAATCTGCTTAGTAAATGACAGAAAAATACCTAAAACTTCAAGTGGTAAAATACAGCGAACTATGGCAAAAAAGTTGTGGCAAAAAAATGAATTAGGCGTTATAAATACTTACGCCGTAAAAACAAATAATAAAGCATTTGATACTAAAAAAATTAGGGCTACAATTGTGAAGGAAATAATGGCTTTTAGTGGCGCATTAACTTTAAATAAAATTGATGATAACCAGAGGATATTTGATTTTGGAGTAGAATCTATTCAGCTGCCTCAATTGTTAATGAATTTAAAAACTAAAACAGGTTTAACCATAAACCTCGAAAAATTTATGAATGAACCAAGTATTAATGGATTGTTAAACGCCTTAGAAAATAAAAACACGCAAGATTTTATATTAAATAATCGAAATGAAAAAACTGCTACTATTAAAAACGCAGTCGTTTTACCAGATTTTAATTTATTAAATTAATTGCAACCAGTTTTTTTATCACAGTTTAAAAGATCTGCTGCACTACATTCGTTCAGTCAAAATGATTTACGTAAAGCTTACGTAAAGTTTTTATCGGTAGTGGCATGTATGCTGCAAAATGTACAATCGAAAGAAAAGGCAAACCAAATTTTGTTAAATTATAAACAAAAAATGGAAAACTATGGGGTTAACTCAAATTATATAGCTGAGCGTAAAGTAGCTATTTTGCCAAACAATTATTTTAATAAAAATGATACAGAATTACAACTACCAGAAATTTATGAAAACTTATTTCAACAACCAAATGGGGTTGGTGTAGTAAAGCGTATTCAACATCATAATAAAGTTAGTTTTAAAATTTTAAGCGAATGGTTTACCAATAGTAAAGAGCTTAGTGAAGAAATAAAATTAGTAACCAGCTCGGCCTACAAATCGCCAAATGTGTTGCAAAGGTTTATTAGTGAAAACCATTTAGCTGTTAGAAATACGCATACTTACGGTAACGATTGTTATGCATCGTTTCCGGCAATTGAACAAGCAATTGGTTCTATTTTCAACCCATACAATAGTACACAAAATGTTAGTATAGCACATATTGAACTCAATTCTTTCCATATTGATATTACAGATGCGTCGCCCGAAAACCTTATAAAAATGACGCTGTTTGGTGATGGAGCAATTTATTATAAAGTTTCTACAATTAAAGCTTTGGGTAGCTTTCAATTACTAAAAATAGCCCATCAATTAATACCTAACTCAACCGACCAAATGAGTTGGCAACCTGGGCCTTTCAATTACGAAATGACCTTAAAATCTTACGTGCCTGTTTTTATAAACGATAACATCAATTCATTTTTAAACAAGCTATTTTACAAAAGCGAGTATTTGTTAAACAATTGTATAAAAAATGCAATTTGGGCCATTCATCCTGGTGGGCCAAAAATTGTACAATTTATAAAAGAAAAATTATCACTATCGGATGAGCAGGTGCGATTTAGTTACCAAGTATTAAAAGAAAATGGTAATATAAGTTCAGCAACTTTACCTTATATTTGGCAAAAAATAATAAATGATGATACAGTTGCAAGTGGCACAACGGTGGTATCGTTAGCATTTGGCCCCGGCTTAACGGTTTATGGTATGACTATGAAAAAAATATAAAACTATGCTAAAACACATATTTAAAGTATATAAAAAACTATTTAGTGCTAGCCTAAATACCTTTGGTTTTTTTAGTAAAGATTTTTTATCCATTCTTGGTATCCCTTTTTATTTATTGTTTACTCATTTTACTTTATGGTTAGACAATATTTTTTTTCCAGCTTATAAAAAAGTAGAAATTAAAAACCCTGTTTTTATAATAGGTCATCCACGTAGTGGCACTACTTTTTTTCATCGTTTAATGATTAAATCCGATGAATATCTGAACTTTAAAAGTTGGCAATTATTTTTTCCATCACTAACCGCTAGTAAGTTTATAAAACCAATAATTGATCGGATAATAGCAAACGGTAACGCCACTATTTTTCCACCTACAACAGGGCATTACGCTCGGTTAGATTTGCCAGAAGAAGAAGAACAATTGTTTATGCATTTATGCGATTCTCAGTTTACTTCCATCATATTTTCATTAGGTTTTTACAAAGGAGATTTTGATGAAATTTTATTTAATGATGAACAAGAGCATCAAAAAAAATCAGTTAACTTTTTTAAAAACTGCTTAAAGCGTCACATTTATCAAACCGGAAAAAAACAAGTAGTAGCTCGGTGTAATTTTAGTGGCATGCGTTTGCAACATTTGGCTGCAGAATTTCCAGATGCTAAGTTTATTTATTTTTATAGAAATCCTTTGGAGTCTATTCCTTCTCATCTTAGCCTTAATAGAAGCGTTTTTGATTATAAATGGGGTTTAGATAAAATTGGTAATGAAGCCATGCAACGATATTATAATAGAAGATATCGCTATAATGTAATTTACTACAAATATTTAGAAAATATATTGCAACAACCCGAAATAAAAGACAAGGTGATGCAAATTCATTATTCTCAATTGTTAGAAAACTTTGAAGCTACGATGCAAAAAACAATTGAGTTTATGAACATTGATATTAGCGAAGCACTTAAAAGTGAAATTAAAGTGCAGGCCGAAAAGCAAAAAAACTATCAACGAAAGCATAAAGTTTACGAATTAGAGATGTTTGGTTTAAGCGAAGAAAAAATTAAAAAAGATTTAGCTTTTATGTTTGAAAAGATTGGTTATAAAATATAGTATTAAAAGCAGTAAGTTGCATTAAAGTGAGCTTTAGGTAACTAAAAGGTTTTCATATTTTGCCCAAGTGCGCGCTGCATAATAACGGCACATAAATAACAGCGGTAGTAAAAAGCTTGTTACCGATGGTGCTATTGCTAAAAATCAAAATCTTTTTGTAATAAGCTAAATAGTAGTAAATATTGCTTAAATTTGATTTTAAGAAATAACACCACTTTAAAAACATTAAATGAGAGAAGTTACTTTTTTACAGCAAAATGCCGATAATTGGAAGCAAATTGAAACTTCTTTACAAAAAAAAGATGCCAGCATTAGTGCCGATAAATTGGGTGATTTATTTATTCATTTAAGTGATGATTTGGCTTATGCAAAAACGCACTATTCAAAAAGTAAAACAACACATTATTTAAACGAACTTACTTTAAAGGTTCATCAACGCATCTATAAAAATAAAAAAGAAAAAACGAACCGTTGGTTTACTTTTTGGAAGTATGAAGTGCCAGAAATATTGTATGAAAACAGAAGATATTTGTTAATCAGCTTTTTATTTTTCTTTATTTCATTTTTAATTGGAATGTTATCTGCCGCAAACGATCCTACTTTTGTAAACCTTATTTTGGGCGATGAATATGTTCAAATGACTAAAACCAATATTGAAAATGGTGACCCAATGGCCGTTTATAAAAAAATGGGGCAAACGGAAATGTTTTTATACATCACTTTCAATAATGTAAGAGTGTCTTTTAATACATTTATATTAGGAATACTTGCATCTATTGGCACTATTTTAATATTGTTTTACAACGGGGTTATGTTGGGTTCTTTTCAATATTATTTTTACGAGTTTGGAGTGCTAAAACAATCTTTATTAACGGTTTGGATACACGGAACATTAGAAATATCGGCAATAGTAATAGCAGGAGCTGCTGGCTTAATTATGGGCAATAGCATTTTGTTTCCGGGCACCTATACCAGATTAGCCTCCTTTAAAATGGGCGCAATAAAAGGTTTAAAAGTGGTAATGGCATTAGTACCAATTTTTATTATAGCTGGTTTTTTGGAAGGCTTTGTTACCCGACACACGGGTATGCCAGTATGGTTGAGCCTTTTCATTATCTTAGGCTCGTTATTTTTTATTATATTTTACTTTTTATATTACCCAAATTTATTACACAAACAAAATTCTTTAAAATAAAATATGCAAAAAGTTACACTATTTAAGGTTAGAAATTTTGGCGAAATTTTTAATGATACCTTTTCTTTTATAAGGCAAAACCTTTGGCCTCTTGTGCGGCCTAGCATTATTATAGCCGGCCCGTTGTTTTTTTTAAGTGGCTTGTTTTTAGGTAGTGGTATGGGGCAGTATTATAAAACTGCTTTAGGGTCGGTTGGAGAAGATGTAACAGACTTTGGTGCTATGGATTCTTTTTCAATGGATATGGTGGTTAGCTATGGTATCGGGTATTTTTTTATTATTGTTGGTTATGTACTCTTTATTGCCATCATTAATTCATACATAATTTTATACAGAGGTTCTGGTAACGGAACTTATGAAATTACAACCACAATGGTTTGGCAAGAAGCCAAAAAGCATTTAGGGTGGTTGATGTTTACTTTTATTGTAGTTTCTTTTTTAATTGGTATTGGGTTTTTATTTTGTTTTATACCTGGTATATTTTTGTCTGTACCACTTAGCTTAATTTTTATTTTGCGAATGGAAGAACGAAAGTTAAGCTTAGGAGAAGCTTTAAAAAAATGTTTTAAGCTTACCGAAAACTATTGGTGGTTAACTTCTGGCATCATACTATTATTATCTTTAATTTATAGTTTGGTTGGCTCAACAATATCATTACCAGTTTCTTTTTTGCTTATGGGTTCTGCATTTTTAGATGCTGGTTTAATTGGTACTGTTGCTCAATCGCTACTAATGGGTATAACACATTTATTTACCTTTTTATTAAGTGGCATTTTGTATGTTGGTATTGCAATAACTTATTATTCGCATAGAGAGCGAATGGAAGGCATCTCTTTAGCTAACAAAATTGATAGCTTAGGAGGCGATTTAATAAATTAGTAGTTAAAGTATAATAGTGTTTCAAAAAATTACATATTTAATATTGCTTTTGGGTATAAGTTGCCTTGCCAAGGCAAACTATGTAAATACTATTACAGCAACAGATAGCTTAAATGAACAAACTACCATCAATGTAAGGTATTTTGATGAACAGCAGTTGAATCAATACAAACAAGAGAAAGAATTTCAATACATATTAGGAGAAGGAAATCATAATGGTATAATTGAAAACCTTAAAGGGTTGGTTAAGAAAATTGTGATTTGGTTGTTTAGCTTTTCTAGTGAAACCGATTTTAATTGGGATGTTGATGGTGTTTTGTTGTTTAAGATTTTGGAAATTATACTTTGGGTAGCTATTTTATTTTTTTTAATTTATGGAGTGCTTAAAATACTCGGTTTAGATTTTAACTCCTTATTTTATAAAACAACAGATGTAAAACCAACCGTACAATTTAATACAATTGAAGAAGATATTCACGAAATAGATTTTAATAAAAGCATTGAAGAAGCGATAGCCGATAAAAATTACCGCTATGCTACCCGCTTGTATTATTTAAAAACACTTAAACTTTTGGCAGATAAAGAATTAATTAACTGGCAAAAAGATAAAACCAATGCCGACTATGTTTTTGAAATTGAAAAAACTAAGTATAGTGCAGATTTTAAAACCATTACTAAACTGTTTAATTACAGTTGGTATGGTAAGGTACTTTTTAATAAAACTACCTTTAATATAACACAACAAAATTTTGTAGCCTTTTATAATAAACTAAACTTACACCATGCTTAAAAATAAGTGGCCCATAGTAATAATGGTGTTAGGTACTATATTAATGGTAATTAACGATGCCACAAAACCTGTACCTTTAGATGTAAGACCTACTTTAACTAAGGCAGATAAAATACCTTATGGCAATTTTTTGTTGTTCGAACTGCTAACAGATATATTTCCTGAAAAAGAAATAGAAGTTACCCACAAAAGTTTTTTTGATTTTTATGTTGCTGACAGCTTACAACAAAAAAATTATGTGTCTATAAATTATCCAACACAAAGCGGCAAGTTGTTTACTAATTATGATGTGGAACATCTGCTTAGTTATGTCGCAAATGGTAACAATGTTTTTATTAGTAACCAAACATTTTCAAATAAATTACAAGACACCTTGTCTTTTGAAATTGAAAATTCTAAATTTAAGGATATCAATTTAAATGGTATTGCTTTAGAAAGCGCAGATTCACAAAAGGTAGTTTCTGTAAAAACTAATGAAAACTATTTATTTAAATCAACATTTATATATCGGTATTTTTCAGCATTCGATACTACTAATACTACCATATTGGCTTATAAAACGGATTCACAAAATTTTAGTAAGCAAGCAATATTAATTAAAACTAAATTTGGTGATGGAAATTTTATTTTAAATACAACTCCTTTAATTTTCTCTAACTATAATATGGTAAGCAATCAGCATAATTTTATTGCTGAGGCCTTATCTAACTTGCCAATAAAAAACACCGTTTGGGATGAGTATTATAAACCTTATGCTTTAGCAGAGGCCAAAACAACTCCATTAAGATATCTGCTATCGCAAAAACCATTAAAGTGGGCTTTGTATCTTACCTTAATTGTACTTTTAATATATACCTTTTTTTCAGGTAAACGATTGCAACGGGTAATACCAATATTGCAAGCTCCAAAAAATGTTAATGTTGATTTTGCAAATAGTTTGGCCATGTTGTATTTTCATAAAAAAGATCATACCGAAATAGCAAAAAAAAGAATTGAATATTTTGCCGCATTTATTAGAAATAAATATAACATTAGCATAGCTGATGCAACAGCAACAGAAGTAGCTAAACTAAAAAATTTAACAAAGTTAAATATAAAGGAAATTGAACTTCTATTTAATCGAATAAAAGAGGTAATTAACAAAAGCAGTATTAGCGAAACGGAGCTTATACAGTTAAATCAAAAAATTGATGAATTTTATAAAAACACTTAACTAAAATTATTTATGGAAGAAGAAATACTATATAATAACAGAATAGATTTAAGCGAATTACAAGAAGCAGCAAATAGCATTAGAAGAGAAGTAGGTAAAATTATAGTTGGTCAAAAAAACATGATTGAACTTTTAATAACTGCTTTGTTGGCCGATGGACATGTTTTAATAGAAGGAGTGCCTGGCGTTGCCAAAACCTTAACTGCAAAATTGTTAGCCAAAACTATTGATGCTAATTTTTCAAGAATACAGTTTACTCCCGACTTAATGCCATCCGATATTTTGGGTACCTCGGTTTTTAATTTTAAAACTTCTGAATTTAATTTTAACAAAGGACCCATATTTGCAAATTTGGTTTTAATAGATGAAATCAATCGATCGCCCGCTAAAACGCAAGCCGCCTTGTTTGAGGTAATGGAAGAACGACAAATTAGTATTGATGGAAACACTTTTATTATGGATTATCCTTTTTTGGTAATTGCCACACAAAACCCAATTGAACACGAAGGTACTTATAGGCTGCCAGAAGCGCAACTCGATCGGTTTTTATATAAAATTGAGGTAGACTATCCAACACAAAATGAAGAAATTGAAATACTAAATAACTATCATAGCAATGAAAACAATTTAGATATAAACAAAGTAAATAAGGTATTATCAATAGAAAAACTAAAAGCAATAAAAAGCACTATTGGTAAATTACACGTAGAACCAAATTTGATCAAATACATAACTGAAATAGTTCAAAATACGCGTAATAATAAAAGCTTGTACATAGGCGCATCGCCACGGGCTTCAATTGCCATATTAACCGCAAGTAAAGCTTATGCAGCAATTAATGGTAGAGATTTTGTTACCCCCGACGATATAAAATTTGTTGCTATGCCAGTTTTAAAACACCGTGTAATACTTAGTGCCGAAACAGAAATGGAGGGTACCAACGAAGCAACCGTAATTAATAAAATAATACAAAGCATTGAAGTGCCTCGTTAATAAAATTATTTAAAAAGTATATTTTTTTATAATTGTAAATCTCATATTACAACAATAAAAAGATTTTAAAATTCACTCTTGTTAAGCATGGTTTTATAAATATGTATTTTTTCATCTTAATTTAACATTTATGTATTTGATGAAAATATTTTATAAAAATTGTTTTATCAAACTTTAACATTTGTACTTTCTGTTGGTTATTTTTTATTTAAAGCTTAAAACAAAGCAACTTTAGCTGGTGTTAATAATAAACATTAAAATTTTTATTTATTAGTTTCATAATAATATTTATGGCAATACATTTTTGGCAAAGTATTTGGTTAGTAAGTGTAAACTAAATGAGATGCTTTAAATAAATATTAATTAAATTATAAGTATATTTTATGTTGTTAATAAGATCTTTTTTTACCGCTTTAATGCTGGTATTACTTTCATACTCACTAAAATCTCAAATTTGTTTTAACCAAAATATTACTTTTTCTAACCAAAATTCGATTGATGATTTTGCTAATCAAAACCCAACCTGTACAATTATAGATGCAGATGTAACAATAAGCGGTGCTGATATTACGGATTTAACAGGGCTGTCTCAAATTGGTTATATTAACGGTAGTTTAACTATTGGGTCAAATTTTAGCTTAAACAGTTTAATTGGTTTTGAATCATTAGATTCAATAGGGGCAAATCTCATTATTTATCAAAATTTAAACTTAACTAATCTTGAGGGTTTAAATAATTTAGAAATTATACGAGGCAATTTGTCCGTTGCTCAAAATGATAAGCTGATAAATTTTAATGGTTTGGGAAGTATACGCAGTATTGGTGGTTTATTTGCAATAAATAGTAACAGAAATCTTCAAGATTTTAGCGGTTTTAGCAGTCCAAGTAATTTGCAAGATGTTTATTTAAACAAGTGCGAGAAACTGCAAGATTTAAAAGGTTTTGAAAATTTAGATACTCTAAATGGAAGTTTTTCAATTAACAATAATATTAGTTTAAAAAACCTTACAGGCCTTAACAACCTTAAATTAATAACAAAAAATTTAGAAGTGGAAGGCAATAGCAACTTAACCAATTTCGATGGTTTAGACAATCTTCAATTAATTAGTGGTTCTTTTTCGGTAAAAAACAATGTTAGCCTCACCAATTTTTTTGGTTTGAGCAATTTAACTGAGATTATTAAAAATTTTACCGTTAGAGACAACACTCTATTGAGAAACTTTGTGGGCTTTAATAGCTTAGTAAAAACCAATTTTTTTGAAGTGAATAATAATAATGCTTTATTAGATTTTACTGGTTTAGAAAATTTAGAAAAAGTTGTAGGTCCGTTTGCAATTAGTGATAATTACACATTGTATTCTCTTAAAGGCTTAAATAAATTAAATGAAGTAAGAAGTACGCTTTCAATAATAAATAATACGAGTTTGTTGCAAGTGTTTGATTTAGAAAACCTTAAATTAATTACTCGTTACCTGTGGGTTGAAGACAATTCTAAATTGATTTCTTTAAAAGGCTTAGAAAATATTAATGAAAGCCGTCTTATTAAAATTTTTATTAGAAGTAATCCTTCACTTAGCGATTGTAGTTTTGACCCAATATGCACCTTTGTAAATGGAGACAGAATAAGAGATGTTAGTAACAACATAGGAGGCTGCATAACCGATAGTATTATAATGAAATCTTGCCTTGATACTTCTTTTAATTGCTTAGCTATAGAAACTTTAAACAATGTTAACATAACCGATAGTTTAGTGTATAAAGTGAAATATCAATTCAATAGTAATTCTACTATTGATTCGCTGGCAAACTTTAATATTAAATCGGGTATTGAAATAAACTTAACCGATAGTTTTGAGGTAAATAAAAACGCTTCTTTTTTAGCAGAAATTGAACCTTGTTGGGTACAGTAGTTTAATACATATATTTATGAAACAGTTATTCTTATAAAATATAGGTTATAAATAAATTGTTTTAAAAATATTGTTTCACCTTTCACTTTGCTATAGTTAATAAAGTTGGTAAATTAGCTGTATAATTTTCATTAATTTTAATCATTAAAACAAGCTGATTATGAGTTATGTAGCAATTTTAGCAGGAGCAATTTTAATTATGATATTGGGTTTCATTTGGTTTCATCCGAAAGTGATGGGCAAAAGTTGGATGAGGGGCGCAGGCTTAACTGAAGAGGATATGAAAGAGGCAAATCCAATAGTTATGGTTGGCGCATTATTAATGGCTGGTGTGCTTTCTTGGGCAACTTCAAGATATGCAGGACATACAGAACCAGATATGAGCCAATTTGTTCACGGTATGTTTCATGGGTTTATGCCAGCTATTATGTATGTAGCACCAGTATTGGTTAGCAAAGGCCTTTTTGAAAAGAAAAACATAAGCTGGATTTTAAGCGGAGTTGCCTATTGGGTAATAGCTATAACACTTGTAGGTGGAGTTGTTTATGCATTAACGCCTGTTACCCCCATATAGTTAATGCTTACACGGTTCTAAGCCGTTTCAATCTCGGCTTCTGCTATTAAAGAATTTTGTTTTTGACAAGCCCCACACGTACCATATAAATTTAAGTTGTGATGCGTAATTTCAAAATTTAATAACTCGCCAACCATTGTTTGTATTTGATGAATGCGAGGATCACAAAACTCAACTACTTTATGGCATTTAATGCATATAATATGGTCGTGTTGTTTGTTGCCATAAGATTTTTCGTATTGAGCTTGGTTTTTACCAAACTGATGACGGGTAACCAAATCGCACGAAACCAACAAATCTAAAGTATTGTAAACAGTTGCTCTACTTACGTTAAAACCATTGTTTTTCATTTGTATGTAAAGCGTTTCGGCATCGAAATGATCTTCACGCAAATATATCTCCTCCATTATAGCATAGCGCTCTGGAGTTTTACGCTGCCCATTTTTTTCGAGGTAAGCTGTAAATATATCTTTAGCCCGCTGTGTAATATTTTTGTTAGACTTCATTGTAATCTAAATTATTGCAAATGTAATCTAAATTTGAGGTATTATAAACTAAGGTTAACAAAAATACAAATAAGGCAATTGCATAAGATACTATTACTGAAAATTTGTTAAAGAATATGGAGCACCTAATTTGTAACGATGCTTTATATACTTTAAATTTACGTTGAAATATTTTTTTATAAAATAGCAATTTCTTTCCTTTTTTTATTTCGAAAGAAATTGCTAATGAAAGGTGAAAAATAAATTTAGCAAGTTTGATAAAACCAATTTTTATAAGCGAGTTGAGAAACGCATTTTTAATAAGGCTAAAAAAAGTTTTAAAAAAACTTAAATTTAAAAATATAATATAAATTCATTTTGCACCATTGCTTATTAAATAGAAGTAAATTTCTAATGTATGTTACTACAGAATAATATCACTCAATATTTCTGTAGCTTCTAAAATATAGAAGTCTTTATTTAAATTTTCTAACCACTTATTGTTGCGCTTCATTTTATCTTCATCTGCTTCTAAAGCGGGTAAATCTACTGTTACATTTTTGTAGCTCAAGCCTTCAATTTTTTTATCTAAATTTTTAAAAGTCTCTTCTTCTTTTTTTAACTGCTCATTTTCTGCCCTAAAAGTGTTAAAATTTAATGGCTTATTGGTGTCATCACGTAGCACTTTTAACCTGTGGGCTTGTTTACCTACTATTGAAAAAGCATCACTTTTAATCACTCTACCATCACTTAAACTTTTAAAATTACCAATTGATTGCCCTAAACTATTGGTTGCTTGGTAGCTCACTGGTTTAATTTCTGTCCAAGGCATTACATTATCTTTTAAACGTTCTCCATATTCAATTTCTGCATATTGGTCGGGTAATATAATATCAGGTTCAACTCCTTTCTTTTGGGTAGAACCGCCATTTATACGGTAAAATTTTTGAATGGTTAATTTTAAAGAACCTAAAGGCTTGGCATAAGCAAATTGAGGGGTTAACATTCTATCTAAACCATGAAAGCGCTGTACTGTTCCTTTTCCATAGGTTGATTGGCTACCAATAACAATACCTCTATTATAATCTTGTATGGCAGCAGCAAATATTTCACTTGCCGAAGCACTACTTGAGTTTACTAAAACTACTAAAGGCCCACCGTATTGAATGGTAGGATCGTAATCGTTATGCAAAGTTGGTATGCCTCGCTTACTTTTTACTTGTACAATTGGGCCTTGTTCAATAAACAGACCAACCATATTTACAACATCTTGCAATGAGCCACCGGTATTATTTCTTAAGTCAACAACTAAACCATCTATATTTTCTTGGTTTAATTTTTCTAATTCTATTTTTACATCTTTAAAGCAGTTACGTCCATTTTTATCACTAAAATCGCTATAAAAAGAAGGTATATCAATATAACCATATTGCTTTTCATCAGTATTAATTAAAACACTTTTGGCATAAGTTTCTTCCAATATTACTACGTCTCTAATTATTGGGATGATCTTTTGGCTACCATCTAACTTTTTAACAGTTAAGCGCACCTCTGTGTCGGGTGTTCCTCTAATTAATTTAACTACTTCATCAATAGGCATATCTACTACTTTAACAGCTTCTTCTTCGGCTTGTGCTACTTTTAAAATAATATCTTCTGCTTCTAATTCTCCTTGCCTTGCCGATGGGCTACCTGGTATAATCTCTTTAACTTTTGTATAAATACCTTCTTGCACCAAACGTGCGCCAATACCTTTTAACTGGCCACGCATACTAATGTCAAAGTTCTCTTTATCTTCTGGCGGAAAGTAGCTGCTATGCGGGTCAACAGCTTGCGAAATAGCATTTACGTACTGACTAAAATAGTCATCATCATTTTTTTGTGATATTCTTACAAACCAATCCACATAAGTTTTGCTAACTTTCTCACGCATTTCTATTTCTAATTGTTCAAAAGTTTTTGGCGCTTCTTTCTCAGTTTCGTCAGTAGCGTCCATTTCGGTGGTTTCATTTTCTACCTCACTTTTCTCTGTTTCGCTTTTTTCAATCTCCTTTGTGGCTTCTTCTTCCTGTGCGTCCAAATGATCTAAAATACGCGTCATAGTTTGGTATTTCAGTATTTTTCGCCATCTATCCTTTAACTCTTCTTTTGTTAATGCAAATTCTATTTTTTCATCATCCCATTCAATAAATTCTTCTTTATTAAAATCAAAAGGCTGAGCTAATATTTCTTCAATATAGGTTTTTAATTCTGCCTGTCTATCAACAAGTCTATTCTTTGCCAACTCATAAAATTCAAAATTTAAATCTCTAACATATTCATCTAAATCGGTTTTATAAGCGTCAAATTCTTCTATGTCAGATTTTAAAAAATATCTTTTTTGTTGATCTAAAAATTTTAAATACAGCTTAAAAACCTTTTCAGAATATTCATCATTGTAATCCATCGGATCGTAATGATATTCATCAAAATATTCTAATACTACAGAAAGTAATATTTGCTGTTTCGAAAACTGTTCATCATCATTTGTATTAGCAAAACTGTTAGAGGCAATAGTAAGAAAGCCAATCAATAATAATGTTGTAATTTGTTTGTACATAACTATATAAATATTGTGTAACCTAATTTTAGAAGTACAAAACTTCATTTTGTTTAATTTACTGGGTAAAGATAAGGCTTATCTTACTTAACTAACATTTAAATTAACTTAAAGGAAGGTTGAGAAAATAACTTTACTTGCTGCCTTTGTCTTTATTCAATACCGATTGGTAACAAAACTAATTATAACGGTGCCTGCGTTTTTCGTATTTTTTTATCAACAAAATGCTTAGGCATAATATATAAACTTATTTATTCCACCTTTTTTTTATTTACGATTTATAAAATTGAATAGCTAATAATGTGGGTTTTGTATTGTGTTTTAAAATAAAAAAAGGCTGCCTTGTAACAAGACAACCTTAAAAAAAAATCTGATCTCTAAGTTTGGTGCTCGCTTGTATCAGTATTTTAAAAACGTTTTTATAGATGAGTTTTCATTGTTTATTAATTGAATAAAATAAGTACCTGCTTTATAGTTTGACACATCTAATTTAAGTATTTCAGTATTATTTATGTTGTTTAAAACTTCAACTTGTTTACCATTTACATCATAAATGTTTAATGTTGCATGTTGTGTGGTAGCATCTAATAAAATATTAATTGAAGCGTTACTCACATTAGGTTCAAGCTCAAACAACAAGCCTAATTTACTGAGGTTATTATCATCGTTAACATTTTTTGGTGTATTTCGTAGCAACATACCACCGCTTAAGCAAAAGCTGGTTGACTGCGTACTGCCAAAACTGCCGCCACCTGATGCTAATGTTTCACCAGCTGCATTGGTTAATTGGTAGTTGCCGCATAAACCAGGGGACGAAACTAAACTTAAAGTACCAACAACACTACCCGATGTAATTAATGTGCCAGGGGTAATAAAGGTTGAAGCACCTATGCCACTACTTTGAAACGGACACATACCATTATTGAGGGCATCGTACATATTAAAGGTATAACAGCCATCTGCCAAACAACCAATTTGAGAATTGATAGAAGTATTGGCGTTCTGTGTGCTATAATTACCGTTTGAATCGAGCATTACATTGCCATTATTGTCTTGTATATCCCAACTTGTTTGGTTGGGGAAACCATCAAAAAAGATGTCTAAATTTACAGTTGCACAGCTCGCCGAGGTATTACATTCTAAATCATCGTTATAATCTTCCCAAATTTTTATATTTCTAAAGTAAGAATTGCCCGTAGCGTTGGCATCATCATCGCAAGTGAAAATTAAATAATTGTAAGTACCAGTAACTTGGCTACCTAAATCAACAGTAAAGGTTTGCCAATTACCACTACCATTATAAGTAGCATTGGTAAGTGTGCCAGCATAACCCTGAGAACCATAAACCACCATAGATTGTTCTCTATCAAAAGTTAAATCAGAATCAAAAGCAATTTCGTGTATTTCGCCTTGTATGGTACTTTTAAAATCGAAGCTAATAACCGTTGCTGGAGTTATTGTTACTGGGTAAGCAATAGCCTTCCAAGCGTTGCCTGTAATGTAAATTTCTGTGCCACCACTATTAATTGTTGCAGTACCATTATCTTGATCTGCATAACTCACTATGTTATAATTGTTAAAGTTTATGTCATCACAAATTTCATCTGGGCAAGGTAAACAGTCGCCTCCACAATCTATACCTTGTTCGTTACCATTTAAAATACCATCAGTACAAGTTGGTGCTGCACAATTACTTAAACAAAATTGATTGTTAATTGTACTTACAATTAGGCTTTTTGGTTGAGGACCAAAGCCCAATGTAAAATCAACACCAATGGCTCCGTAAAGATGGCAGTAACTCATTATAGTTCCTGCTGCTGGGGTAGGGCCGTCGCAGCCATCAGTACCTCCGCTATAGTTGTAACCACAATCGTCAATAGCAGTATTGTTGCCATTCCAAGCACAATCGTGTGTATGTGGTGATGCTAAGTTATGTCCCAGTTCGTGGGTAACCACATTTACATCCCAACTATAAACGGGTACGTTATTAAAATTGGTATAAACATTACTCACACCTGTATTGTAGTTACTGTTGTTACACAGTACATCTAAATAGGCCACACCACCGCCACCAATAGTAGTAATTAGGTGTACTAAGTTGCCGTTGGTTTGCCCCCAACCATAATTTCGCAATTCATCTAACATAATGCCAACGTCGGCAGAAGCAGCATCATAAGGCGAGGTGTTCGTCCAAACATTAATATAACTAACTTGTATATCAATATTGTCGTTAGCAAATTGAATAATGCATTGTGCCATTAAGCCATTAACATAGTTAGTTGTTGAGTTTACAGAGCTTCCTAAATCAAGGTATAAATCATAATCTGCCTCAATGTGTATATCAACGCAATATATAGTAGCTGATTTTTTTTGACTTACCTGTTGTTGAATTTGTTTTTCAACTCCATTTGCTGGTAATTGAACATTGCAAGTAAAATTATTATTAAAGTTTAAATCAGTATTTTTATATAAAACATGGTACTCTTGGTTTTTCATCTTACCCAATAAATAAGTGTTGCCACCGTATGCAATAAAACCACTAACTTCATTATTAAAAAAAGAAATACAAGTAAGGCTGTTTTCTTTTCCATCAACTACGCCCCAATAATGCAAGCCTTTTTCAATATTGAAATTATTGCGAGAGGTTAAGGTGGAGGTAGCCGCTTTAAAATTATCACTAAAAATATCTACTTCAAATAATTTTAGTAAAATAGGTTCATCGTTAATATTGAAAGCTAACTTAATGTTTGCTTCTGTTTTTCTTTTTAAATTTTTTACACTTTGTTTGTTAAGCTTTAAAACTTGCTTTTCTTTTAAAATTTTTGTAGAAATTGGCTCGGGCAACTGATTACCTAAAACTTGCGAAAAGGGCTGAATAGTTTTTGCTTTGCTAAACTCAAAGGCTTGTTGGTTAACCTTATTTAAAATTGCTTGTTGCGCATTTACAGAAAATGCCACACAACAAAAAAATAGTGAAAGGAAAAGTAAACCTAAGTTAAAATGCTTCATCAAATTATGAATTATATAATAATGATAAAGATACTAAAATGGTTTTAAATAACACTACTAAAGTAAAGTAATTATGTAATTTGCTTACTTTTTCAAAAATTGTATTTTTTAAATGCTATCGCTTATATTTAAACGCTCATTATGCGTTGATCCAAAAAGAAGTTAAAAAATGACATTTCTCTAAAAAATGACATTTCTTAAAGAAATGTCATTTTTTGGAGTTGTAAACACCAAATACTATTTCACAGTTACCATACCTAATTGTTCGGCGAGTTGTACTTTTAAGTCCAGCATTTCTTTATGCATTTTAATCAATTTTATCAGCTCTATTTCAATTTCGATTGAAAATGGTAATGTTTGCTTATCTTTCATACGCTGTTGAGCCACAACGATATTTTTCATCAAGAAGTTCATTTGAAAAAGTGGTAAAAAATTATCAACATCTTTCTTGTAGTTAGAAGTTCTATCAGTAACGTAAATTTCATACATATTTTTGTAGTTGTCGCTTAAGTAGTATGGAGATGCAAGTATATTTATAGCAAACTCTGCGATTTTTTTATTTTCGTGATTAATAAAAAACTCAGAGTTAATCACAACATTATTATTTTCTTCGAAATTCTGCATTATTTCATTGTATAACTCATTTTCACTTCTAAATTTTTCAACAATTTCTTTAAACGGAGAATTCTCAATTTCGATTTTATAAATATTATTTAACATGTAATTAGATACTAATGTGTCTAAATTATAATCTTTATCTCCAAATTCAATTAACAAACTGGCCAAATGTTTTTCTAAAGTTTCAGTTCTATCAGTAAAAATCTGATCTTGCGGCTCGGCAGTTGCGTCTTCGGCTGTATGCTGCTGCAATAACTCCGCATCATCTTTTTTAGCGAAAGAATGTTTTCTAAATAACTCCCGTTGTATTTTATTGGTTTGCTCAATTAAAATTCGTTCTCTAATATTTAACTGTGCTGCTGCCGATTGAATGTATAAATTCCGCTTAATAGGATCTGGTATTTTAGCCAACAATCGAACAATATTTTGAATCATTGCGGCCTTAGCCACCGGGTCATTTTCTGCCTCCTTTTCCAATAAATTAATCGTAAAAAATATAAAGTCTGTTTCGCTTTCAGCTACAAATTTTTCAAAACCTGTTAAGCCACTTTTTTGCACAAACGAATCCGGATCTTCCCCTTCTGGCAACACCACAATCTTTACATTCATGTCTTGCTCCAAAATCATTTCAACACTTCTAGTGGCCGCTTTTAAGCCAGCCGCATCACCATCAAACAAAACCGAAATATTGTTAGTAAACCGTTTTATTTGTTTAATCTGCTGCTCCGTAAAAGAAGTTCCACTAGCAGCCACCACGTTTTCAATACCCGCTTGATGAAGCGAAATCACATCTGTATAACCTTCAACTATGTAACATTTATTAGCCTTTCTAATTGCATTTTTAGCAAAAGCCATGCCATACAACACTCGGCTTTTATGGTAAATTTCTGTTTCGGGCGAGTTAATATATTTCGGCACTTTTTTATCTTGCAATAAAGTACGCCCAGCAAAAGCAATAGGTTTGCCACTAATGCTATGTATGGTAAACATAATGCGGTTTCTAAAAAAATCAAATTGCCTTTTGGTCGCCGCATCTTCCCCTTTGCTTCTTATTAAGCCCAACTGCTCACCGTATTCCAATTTATAGCCTGCTTTGGTGGCCGCTTTTATAAAACCATCCCAAGAACTATTGCTGTAACCCAGTTCAAATTTTTTAATAATATCTTCTCTAAAACCTCTTTCTTTAAAATAAGTTAAGCCAACAGCTTTCCCTTCATCGCTTTCCCATAACTGCTCAATAAAATATTTTTTCGCAAACTCGTTTACAATGTATAAACTGTCAATAACCGATTGTTCTTCCGCATCTAAACTCGGCTTTGTTTCTTCTAACTGAATATTATATTTTTGCGCCAACCATCTAATCGCTTCTGGGTAGCTCAATTTTTCGTGTTCCATTATAAAGCCGGCAGCATTGCCACCTTTTCCACAGCCGAAACATTTATACAAACCCTTAGTTGGCGAAACCGTAAACGATGGCGTTTTTTCATTATGAAAAGGACATAAGCCTAACATATTTGCGCCTCGCCTTTTTAGGTTTACAAACTCGCCCACCACATCTTCAATGGCAGCAATATCAAAAACTTGTTCTATGCTATTTTGCTTTATCAACTGTTGTCTTTATCATAAAAAAAAAATTAACAAAAAATTAAGGAAGCGAAACAGTTAAACTTCGCAAAAACAGCAGTCCCGCTATCCACTCCAAGTCCTCGCCTGCCCACGCACAAAAGCCTGCCTACAGCTGTGGGCTTTCCGTTACTATCGGGGCTAAAACTTAAACCCCACTACCCGTAAATTACTTATATTTTTAGTTCAATTTGTTTATCCGCTATTTAATTGGTGTAATAAATAGTAATTTTGCAATATGGCAAAAATAACCAGAAACTTTTTATTTATCGGTTTCTTATTATTAGGTTTAGTACCAACTATACTTTGTATAGTATTTCCACCAACTTATGGTTTGGTAGAACAGGAAAGCAATAACGGATTAAACGTAACCCTAAACAATTGGTACAAAACACGGGAACACCCAACAATAGAAATGCCAAAAAAAATTGTAGCATCATTACAACGCAATAAATTAAAAAGCGATCAATTATTTGATAGTCACTTTATTACAACTTTACAGTCAAAAAATAAAGCGTTAAATATAAAACTGAAACAAGAAAACAAATTAACTGCAAATGGCAGCTTGTATAATATGCAAGGGCAACATTTACAAACTACTATTTTTTCCAACTCTAATTTCAACATATCGTTAAACAACATCGGCTCAAACTATTATTACTTAATAATTAATGTAGAAGGAAACACCTATTCAAAAAAAATAAAAATAACTAAATAAAAATAATGAATTATTTAATTGAACAATTGGGTGCCAGCCTATTTAACCAAATGAGCATTGAACAGATTAGCAAAAATGTTGATTTGCAACCTGCACAAACTCAAAATATTTTAGGCCAAGCAGTACCATTAATACTAAAAGGTTTAATGAAAAACACTCAAAGTCAAAACGGTTTATCCGATTTGTTTTCTGCCTTAGTGCGCGATCACGATGGCGGTATTTTGGGCCAAATGAGCGATCTAATAAAAAACCCAAGCGTAGCAAAAGGCGAAGGAATGTTGGGCCATATATTAGGTAATAAAAAAAATACTTTAGAAAACCAGATTGGTAAAACCAATAATATTGACACGCAAAAGATTGCCAAAATATTTGCTATTGCTGCGCCAATAGTAATGGGTATTTTGGGTCGTCAGCGTAAGCAAAACAATTGGGATCAATCAGGCTTATCAGATGCGTTAAGCAAAACAAACCACGACTTACGACAAAAAAGTGAAAAAGAAATTGGACTTATTGAGCGAATGTTAGACAGCGATAAAGATGGTTCAATTAGTGACGATATTGCCAGTTTAGGCTTAAATGTTTTACGCAGATGGATGAGCTAAACAATTAAACAAGTAAAAATTTTTATAACATACAGGGCTTTATAGTCCTGTTTTTTTATTGCTTGCCAGTCAACATTTTTTGCAACTCATTTAGTTTAAGTAAAGCTTCAACAGGGGTTAAAGTATTAATGTCTAAGTTTTCCAATACTTTTTTACACGCTAACAATAGTGGATCATCTAGCTGAAAAAAGCTCAGTTGCATTTCTTCTTTTGGTAAAGCTTGTAGTGTTTTACTAATGTTTTCTTCTACGTTTTTGCTTTCCAATTGTTTTAAAATTTTGTTGGCTTGTTTTATAATTTCTTTCGGCATGCCAGCCATTTGCGCTACGTGAATACCAAAGCTATGCTTAGTTGCTTCGGGTATTAGTTTTCTTAAAAAAACAACGCTATCGCCTAACACTTTAGTTTGTACGCTATAATTTTTTATACGTTCGTGGTGTTTGCTTAACTCTGTAAGTTCGTGGTAATGTGTTGCAAACAAAGTTTTAGGTTTTGCTGTTGGGTTATTATGTAAATATTGCGCCAAGCTCCAAGCAATAGAAATACCATCGTAAGTGCTGGTGCCTCGGCCAATTTCATCTAACAAAATTAAACTGCGTTGTGTAATGTTGTTTACTATGCTGGCCGTTTCGTTCATCTCTACCATAAAAGTACTTTCGCCGCTCGAAATATTATCGCTGGCACCCACACGGGTAAACACACTGTCTAACAAACCAATTGTTGCACTTTTGGCTGGTACAAAACAGCCCATTTGTGCCATTAAACAAACTAAGGCTGTCTGCCGTAACAAAGCAGATTTACCCGACATATTAGGGCCGGTAATCAAAATTAATTGTTGATTTTCGGTATCTAATTCCACATCATTAGGCACATACTGTTCATCAATAGGTAATTGTTTTTCTATTACTGGGTGGCGACCTTGTACTATTTTTATCGCCAATGTATCATCTACAACAGGCTTACAATATTCATTTTTTAAAGCAACGGTAGCAAAACATAATAAGCAATCTAAAGTTGCAACCTGCTTTGCATTATGCTGAATGTCGCCAATATAACCGCCAATATATTCTAATAACTTAGTAAACAATTGCTGCTCTAAAGCCAAAATATGTTCTTGGGCATTTAGTATTTTTTCTTCGTAAACTTTTAGTTCTTCGGTAATGTAGCGTTCTGCATTGGTTAAGGTTTGCTTTCTTATCCAACCTTCTGGCACTTTGTTTTTATGGGCATTGGTAACTTCTAAATAATAGCCAAACACATTATTAAAACCTATTTTTAAAGAACTAATACCTGTTTTTATAGTTTCTTCTTGTTGTATTTTTAACAAATGATCTTTACCAGAAGTGCTAATACCGCGCAACTCATCTAACTCTTTAGAGATGCCTGCTGCCATTACATTGCCTTTATTCAATTGAGCGGGCGCATCGGGTAGGAGGGAGGTGTTTATCTTTTCTAATACTTCTTGGGTTGAAGTAATTTTTTTGCCAATCATTTTTAGTATATCAAAATCGGCTTTAGATAATATTTCACTTATTTTAGCACTTGCGGCTAAGCCTTTGGCCAATTGCAACACTTCTCGTGGATGTGCTTTTTGTAAAGCTATTCGGGTAATCAATCTTTCAAGGTCGCCAATTCGTTTTACTTCTTCACGCAACTTGTCGGCTAAATCGGCATCTTTTAAAACCGCTTCTACCGCATTTAATCGGTTGTTTATTTTTTTTAGTCCTTTTAATGGCAAGGCGATCCACTTTTTAAGCAAGCGTGCGCCCATCGGTGAAAGTGTATAATCCAAAACATCTAACAACGATTTCCCATCGGGCTGCAAAGGGTATAGCAACTCCAAATTGCGAATCGTAAAACGATCTAACCAAACATTTTCTTCTTTGGCAATACGTTGTATGTTGGTTATTTGGTTAAGATTGCTGAGTTGATTTTCATTTAGATAATGTAAGATGGCACCGGCAGCAATGTTGGCCACTTCTAACTCTTCAATACCAAAACCTTTTAGTGAACTTACTTTAAAATGTGTAAGGAGTTTTTCGAGCGCATAATCTTTACCGAAAACCCAATCATCTAAAGTGTAGGTATAAAAGTTGCTGCCAATTTGTTCTTTAAACTTTTGTGTTTCGGGTTTTGCAAATATAGTTTCGGAGGGCTGAAAACTTTGCATTAACTTTTCAATGTAATTGGCTTGACCTTCTGCTACTAAAAACTCGCCAGTAGAAACATCTAAAAAAGCGACACCTGTTGTGCGTTTATCAAAAGCAATTGCAGCTAAAAAGTTGTTTTGTTTATGATCTAAAATTTTATCGTTAATGGCAACGCCTGGGGTTACCAATTCTGTTACGCCACGCTTTACTATCTGCTTCGTTTTTTTTGGATCTTCTAATTGTTCACATATCGCTACCCTAAGCCCAAAACGAATTAACTTTGGCAAATAAGTATCTAAAGCGTGATAAGGGAAACCCGCCAACTCAATATGTGCTGCCGAACCGTTGGCTCTTTTGGTTAAGGTGATGCCCAATACTTTGGCAGCCTTAATAGCATCGTCGCCAAAGGTTTCGTAAAAATCGCCTACCCTAAACAATAGCAATGCAGAAGGGTGCTTAGTTTTAATAGCATTGTATTGCTGCATTAAAGGCGTTTGCTTGGTGGCCTTAGTTTTTTGTGTTGCTTGTTTTGCCAAAATTTCTACAAAAAATAGATTGACGTAAATTTAATGGAATGCTCGGTTTTTATATGATTTGTGGAAGGTTTTTATAAACATTGGGTAGATTTATAGTAAAAATGGTAAAATTGGATTGGTTGCCCCAACGGGTTAAGCATCGTAGCATCTAATAATGAAAAAATGAACTGCTACAATATTTATAAAGTATAATTTTGCATTTTAACAAACACCTTAAAACGACTTATTAAATATACAGTTATCAAATAACCAAAAAAATAAAACTTTCTTATAAAAAATAAATTAATAATGCTTTAGGTAAATTGAAATTAAAGGGAGACACCGCTTCAATTACTGTGTTGATAGCCAGAGCTGATGCAGCCAATTATTATTTATTTGAACTGATATTTAACGCTCATTTCAATATCATTTACAACTTATTGTGTAATTGATATTACATTATTTAAACCAACCAAACTTAAAATCTAAACCGATGTGCGGTTTTCTAAGCTGTGAAGCCTCTATGTTAATTAAACTAATACCAGTAACTACTTGATAGCTAAGCCCAAGCTCAACTTTAATCCATTTGGCAATATTTACTTCGGCACCAACTTGCGGTATAAAAGCAAAAATATTATCAGATAAATCGCCGTTTTGTAGTGTGGCATTGCCCCAACCCAATTTTAAGCTGGCAGTTGGGTGTATCAACATATCTTTATTATAAATGTAGCCTAACCAAAAACCGCCATAATTTATATTAATTGGTAATGGCGCATTGGTTTTTGAAACTGCGTTGATGCTGCCACTCATACCAAAACCACCTATGTAATACTTTTTATTGAGTAAAGCAGCACCGCCTCCGCCTGAGAGTACATAACCATCTTTATTGTTAGAGCCAAAGTTGAGTATAAAAATACCAAAGCCGCTAAAGTCATCTATTTGCTTTATTAGGGTGTTAAAAGTGGTGCTTTGTTCAATTGTTTCTGTTTGAGCAGTTGTTTGAAAGTTGAATAAAACAATGATGGCTAATATTAAATTGAATATAGTTTTTTTCATATAAAAAAAATTTTAAAATTTGATGGTGTAAGTGTAAGATTTTTTTGGCGTACCTTTTTTTGCAACACTTTTTTTAGTTGAAGTTAGGGCATAACTAAATTTTGCAATCTGTTTTTTTTGTTTGGGTATTTTAAACTGAATGGCAATTTTATGATGTGAAATTATTTTAACATTACGGTTGTTTACTTTTTGATACTTCATCATTTTTACCAAGCGTATAGCTTCTTCATCGCAACCATAACCAATTCCTTTGGTTACTTTGGGTCTCATTACTTTGCCGTTTCCGTTTACTTCATAGCTAAGGTTAACTGTGCCTTCCACTTTTTTTTCTAAGGCTTTGGTGGGGTACTTTAAATTTTCTTTTAACAATTTTTGCCAAGCTGCTTTACCACCAATATATTTGGGTTTTTGAATAAATTCACCTGGCCTGACTTCTTTTTTCATGCTGTGTAATAATACGGTTTTTATTTAATGTGGATGTTCCCTACCTTTAATTTTTTCGTTTTGATATTGTCGCTCTAATTCTTCTTGTTGTTTTATTTCTTCTTCGGTAACTTTATAAGCTGTTAGTTTACTTAAATCTGGCTGTCCGGCATCTACCCAAGCGGTTAGCCAAAAACTGCCAAGGTTAATTATAGAAGTTCTCAATCTTCTTTCCGACATATTTAATAGCATATTATTATATGCCACGGTATATTCTTGCGAGTATGTTTCTGATACGGTTTGCGCTCTTTCTTCATAGGTTTTTATTTTATCGCTTTCGAAAGATTGACTCAACTGTTTCTCAAAATTTAAAACAGAGTCAACCGCAGCAGAGCTTTCGTAAACAATTTCCCAAATTTTTTCTTCAATATTAGTTATATAAGCTGCCTTTCCAACAAAGTAATCGTAATCTTCACCAAGTAACTCAGGTATACGGGTTTCCCAAAAAGCGTGAATGCCTTTTTGCCCACTTAACTGCCCGTTGTAATTAATTGTAGTATGCAAGGGCACGTGTATGTCGGCCAAATAATGTCCAAAGTCAGCACATTCTTTTAATATTCTATTAGTATTTAAAGATTTAAAAGCGTACACTAAATCTTTATAATTTTCTTTTAAATTCCAAGGCGAGGTACCGTAAGCTTCTAAGGTATCGGCACTAAATTTTTCTACTGCTTCTTCCCAATTTTTAGGTACACAACCGTGGGGGAAGGCACAATAATGATCAATATCAATATAATGTTTTGGTGCCTCACCTTCCACTCCGTGTCGCCTTTTGTCTGCATCAACCGAATGATCGGTTATGTAATCAATGTTTTCTTTAAAAAAGCCAATAATATCTACCGGAAGCGTAAACACGGCAATGCGGTTAATGCGTTTGTGCGCCCAAAAACCCCACGCATTTGCTGTTTTGGTAAAAATAAGGCTTCCTAAAAAAATGGTTAAACAAAATAAACCAATCAAAAATTTGTAATTTTTAAGCATAGCTTTATCAATATAATGTTTAAAAATGTTTTAGCGTAATTACTTCTTTTGTTGTTAAATGCCGGCTACGCCCGCGCGATAAATCTTTTTTTGTAATGTTGGCAAACATTACTCTATCTAACTTTACTACCTTTAAGTTTAATCTTTTAAATATATTAAACAATGATATGTCTGTTTTGTCGTAAAGTTTAATACCGATGTGCGATTGAGGTTTATTTTGCACAAAATTAATATCTTGTACGTTTAGTTTAACTTTGTTAAGTTGAGTTTCTAAGTTTTTCAATTCTTTTGTAGTTAACTCCTCTTTTAACTGCAAATAATAAAGTTTTTTTGTAGGAAGGTTTTTAAATTTATCAATTAAAACATTGTCGTTGGTTATCATACATAAACCACAACTTACTGAAGATAGATGATGAACAGCTTCAAAGTTTTTGGAATTTATGTTACCAGCAATTTGCCAAATACTATTTTTCGATATTTTTTTTGTGGTAAAATCTTGAGGTTTGTTAATTAGTATGTAGGTTAATTTTTGTTCTGTCGAAATTAATTGACTTTCAAAAAAAACCTCATCATTAGGCATTACTTTCAAACCTAACTCAGTTACTACTTTACCATTTATTTTTATTTTACCGGCCAATATGTATTTATCAGCTTGTCTGCGGTTACAAATACCTGCATTTGCAATAAATTTGTTTATTCTTGTACCCTCTACGGTTAGCTTTTTCAAAGGCAATTAATTATTCTTGTGGCGTGCCAATTTCTTGTTCGGCAGTTTGAAATTCTTTTAATGTAGGCATATCATTTGGCGAATTAATACCAAAATAATCCATAAATGTTTGACTGGTAGCATATAAAAGTGGTTTGCCGGGCCCATCACTTCTACCACTTACCACTACCAATTCTTTATCTAATAATTTTTGAATGGCATAATCGCAACTTACGCCTCTTATGTGTTCCAATTCCGATTTTGTTGCTGGCTGTTTATAAGCAATTATGGCTAAAGTTTCCATAGCCGAACGGGTTAGCTTTCTTTTGGTTTTTAAGTTTAATAAATTGGCAACAGTATTATAAAAAATTGGTTTTGTTAAAAACTGAAAGCCACCACCACTTTTTTTAAACTCCCAACTATATTGGTCGTTACTGTATTTTTGTTGGATGGCTTTAAGTAATTCTATTACTTGTTCCTCACTAATTTCTTTTGTTTCTTCTTTAGTAACTTCCTCTACTTTTCCACTTCTTTCTGGGTTAAAAGTTTTATTTAATGTAGTTACTATATCACTAAGTTTTACAGGTGCAGTAGCCGTAAAAATTAATGCCTCAATATGTAGTTGTAAAAAACTCATGAAAAAGCAAATATAAGCAAGCTTATCTCATTTTTAGTTTAATGGTTGAAATAAAAAAATCCTGGCAAACATTACCAGGATTTGTAAACTGTTATGAATTGTTTGAATTATGAAATACTGATTACTTTTTTAACTGCTTTCGCTTCTTCTTTTTTTGGTAAAGTAATAGTTAAAATACCGTTTTCATTAGTTGCATTTATTAGGGTTGCATTAACCGTATCGGGCAAAGTGAAGGTTCTTTTAAAGCTATTAAAACTAAATTCTTTTCTTAAAAACTTTGTTTCATTACTTTCTATGGTGCCTTCTTCTTTTGTGCCTTCTTCTTTTTGTACCTCTTCATTTTCAATAACGGTGTTCGATATTGTTAATAAATCGCCATCAACATTTATATTGATGTGTTCTTTGGCAATACCAGGCAAAGCTATGTGTAGCTCAAAATTGTCTTTACTTTCAACTATGTTTACCATTGGTTTGTTAGTAAAACTGCCTAAATCAGTTTTAGCTAAATTATGGTTTAAAAAACCGTCAATAAAGTTGTTTAAAGTTGCTAAATCGTTTCTTGAATTTCTTTTTGTTAAAATCATTTTTCTAAATTTTTATTTGAATAAATTGTTTGATAGCTATAGATCAAACTACATACCATGACGAAAATTTAGAATTATTGACTTAAAAACAAGACATTATGACAATAATACTTTAAAAAATATGACAAAATGACAATTTTAGTCGCAACCCTCTACAATTTTCGCTACAAAATTTGTTAAGTTTATTGTTGAAAAACCTGAGTGCAGGGTAATGGTATCACTAGCCAAAAATGTGGTGTTTCTATCGGGCAATTCAGCACTTGAAGTAATTGTATTTATTGCTTGATAAGTGTCAGGATAAATTTGATCATTATTAGCGTACACCATATCTGCAACGGCACATTTTTCAGGTGCTAAACACTCTTGATAGGCTATATTGGCGGCATACCACAGCAAATTCTGCACATCATCATCAATGCTAACGGCCCCTCCTTGTACATCGGTAATGGTAAATTGAATATCATCAACATCGGTTTCTAAAGGCACAAAAATTTCAAAACCTTCAGATGTTTGATTTACAGATATTTCAGAATTTGATGAAACCGTATAGTTACCACTCCCATTAGTTATTTCTAAAATAGTTGTAAAAATCCCTTTTTCATCATCATTATAAGTGCAACCCCATAAAAATACTTGGTTATGTACATCATATCTTATTGATAGTTGACCTTTTACAGTAAAACTTAAACTCAAAATAATAAATAGCATACCGATTACTGATGTACATTTCATATCTTACAATTACGAAATTTATAAGTGTTAGTTTCAAAATTGTTAAACAATACATCTATAAGTAAGGTTTATACGTGGCTTCAGTTCCTTTTTTGTTTTGGCAATTTGATGATACCAAAAATGCTGTGTTGCTCCTTTCATTATAAGTAAAGAACCGTTTTGAAGTTCAATTTTAACCTGTTGTTCTTTATTTTTTTTATGTTTAAGCTTAAAATATCTATTACTACCAAAACTTAGTGAGGCAATAGTTGGGTTTTTTCCTAAGCTAGGCTCATCATCTGCATGCCAACCATTACTGTCATTTCCATCTCTGTATAAATTTAACAAAACGCTATTTAGCTTTGTAGAAATTTGTTGTTCAATATCAGTTTTAATTTTCAATAATAAGTCGTTCCACTTTGTGGCATTTAATTTTATGTTAGAATATTTGTAGCTCAAACCATCATCACCATAAAATGCTTGCAGCCGTGGAATTGGTATTTCTTTCCCAAAAATTTTTATTACATCTTGCTGCCAAGCGATATCATTTAACAATTGGTTAAAATAAGTGATCGATTGTTCGGCACTATAAAAATTAGGCAGGTAATAAACTTCTGCATTAGGTATCTTTAATTGAATTAAATTATTGCTCATATAAAAAGGCTAAAATAAAAACATTGATTAGCTTTATGCAATATATTAAATAGATGGACTTAAAAGATAAAATAGTTTTACTTACTGGCGCAGCATCAGGTATTGGTAGAGCTTTAGTAAATGAGCTTTATAATGCTGGTGCTAAATTAGCTTTATGCGATGTGAGGGCAGATATGTTGAAAGAAGTAACTGCGCATTTACCCAAAGACCGATATTTTTCAGCTGTTGTAGATGTTGTTGATGAAAGCGCCATAAACACCTTTATTGAGCAAAGCATTAACAACTTTGGCCATATTGATATATTGATAAACAATGCTGGTGTAGCTTTAGGTCGCTATTTTTTGGAAGAGGTAAAACGCAAAGATTTAGATTGGTTAATAAACATTAATTTGAAAGCACCTTTGTTAATAACCCAAAAGTTATTGCCTCAGCTAAAAAGCAGGCCGCAGGCATATATTGTATTACTTTCGAGTGTGTTTGGTTTGGCGGGTATAAAACAACAAACGCCTTATTGCGTAACCAAGTTTGCTATTAGAGGCTTAGGAGAATCGCTGAGAATGGAATTGATGGATACCAACGTAAAAGTACTAAATGTTCACCCTGCTGGCGTAAAAACTAATATTGTTAATTTTAGCAGAATGAAAGCCGCTGACCAAGTTAAAATGCCAAAAATTTTTAACGAAAAATTAGCCAAAACTGATGCCGAAGCAGCAGCAAAACAAATAGTTACTGCAATTTTAAGAAACAAAAATCGGTTATTAATTGGTTCAGATGCAAGAGTTATTGATATTATAACTAGACTTTTTCCGGCATCTTACTCAAAAATATTTTACAAGTTTTTTAAGCAATAAAAAACTGTTTTTTTTGAAGCGAAATAGTTAACCTCGCAAAAATTTTGATCCCGCCATCCGTTCAAATACCATTTTGCCAACGCTTCAAAGGCCCTACAAAAAATGGTATAACCACTCCTGTCGGGGCTATTTTTCCAAGTTCGCTAAGCCGTATCTACCTCTAAAAAAAATTGTCATAAATAAAAACAATGTTGAATTTTTATAATGGTCAGCCATCATATTTTTATGCCACTATTATAAGTTTAAAACCAATATATCGCAAATGTTATAAAGGTTTTGTTGTACTTCACAGCTATCAAAATTTAAACACAAAAACCAATTTTACATCTTAAAAAAATAAAAAAATTACAACTTAGGCTCGCACGGTTCCGGTACAATTTCTAAAATAGAAATTTCTGTACGGCGGTTTATTTGATGCTGTTCATTGCCACATTCAACACCGTCGGCACATTCATTAAGTAAACGGGTTTCACCATAACCTTTATACACAATTTTATCTTTACCAATACCTTTGTTTACTAAATAAGTGTAGCATGCTTTTGCTCTGTTGGCACTCAATTTCATATTATTTTCTGCGCTACCTCTGCTATCGGTATGGCTGGTTAATTCTATTTTTAAAGTTCTATATTGTTTCATTAAGTTGTATAACCTGTCTAACTCTTTTTTCGATTCTGGTCTTAAAGTAGATTTACCAATATCGTAATAAACATTATCTAACTCCATAGTTTGACCAACAGCAATTGGGTCCATTTTAATTTTAGCCAATAAGGTATTCTCCTTTGTTTCTGGTGGCCCATAGTCAAAATGAAAAACGCCTCTTAAGCAAAATACCTTGTCGGCACTATTACAATCAAAAATACCTATGGCACGCTTTATGTAACCTTCTTGGCAAGTTCTTACTTCATATTCCGTATCTCTGTCAATCTCAAACGAAGCTATACCGTTAAAACTCAAATTAGTGTCAACAAATTTCCCATCTGGCATTTCAAATAGATACACTTCTACACCATCAATTGTTTTCATTGTATTTCGGTCGTATATTTTAACCAAAAAGGTAGTAGAATTTTTGACTGCTTTATCATTTTTTGCTGCATCAACAGCTTCTTTTTTGGTTTGTTGCTCTTCATCGGTAGCTATGTTTTTATCCATTTTCTCATCATCCACATTTTGTTGTTCTTGCTCCTCTATTACTTCTCTTTCACTAGTAGATTTTTGCGTGGCTGGCTTTTGTTGTTCACCTTCTATCACTTGCTTTTCTTTAGTAGATTTTTGGGTAGCAGGTATTTGTTCTTTGGATTTTTGTGTGGTCGGTCTTTGAACTGCATTTTTTACGCCTGGCCTATCCATCCCATTTTTTTGCTGACTTACTTTTTTAAGGGTATCTACTAATTGATTTATAGTGTCGGTACTTTGCCCAAAAGTGGCAGTTGTGGTAAAAAGGAATATAAATATTGATTGAATAATTTTTTTCATTACATGTTAGTTTAAATGCTAAAAGTATATTGTTTTTGCCAAAAAAAATAGGCTACTCTTAAAAAAAAGCAACCTTTTAAATGGTACTGATTAGTATTATTATTTACTAAGCGTTTTTACTAAGTGTTTCAATTTTAGCCTCTAATTCTTCAACCTTGGTTTGCAAGGCCTCATAATCTTCTTTTTTTACGTAATTAATTTTTTCACTAAACGAGTCAACAGTATCTTTAAATTTTGTTTCGAACTCGGCTGATTTCTCACCTGCTTTCTTTTTTAAATTCTCCAATTTCTCTCTGTTTTCTTCATTTAAGTTTTTTTCAACAAAGTCTTCAACAGATTCTTTTATTTTACCAAATGCTTCTGCACCTTGCGCAAACAAATCTTTTAAAGGGTTGGTGCTTTCTTGTTGATTTTTTTCTTCTGTCATAATACTGATATACTTTATTATTACAATCAAAATTGAGCTAAAAAAGTTCAATTTGTTTTAAAAAATTTTACATCCCAAAGGCATAAAATATAGTTTGATCTGGGTTGTCGGGGTAAATACCTTCAATCATAACGCCACCTCTACCTCTTTGGCTTTGCAAAATCTGGTCTATATCATCAATTGTATACACTTGGTTGTCTTTAATTTTGGTGATGATAAAACCCTCTTTAATATCGGTTGAATTTAACAAGCCGTTTTTAATGTCAATAATTTGTACTCCTCCTTTTATACCCAATTGTTCTTTTGAACTTTCAGATATTACGGCTAGTTCGGCACCCAACATTCTATTGTACTTTTTTTCTCTTACAAAAGTTGATTTTGTCACTTTTTCAAAGTTTAGATTTTCATTTTTTAGTACAACATTGATATTGTATCTTTTATTATTTCTTATGTAAGTTAAGGCTACTTTATCACCAGGCCTAAAGGCTGCAACAGACTCTTGCAATTCGGGCATTGATGCAACCGATTTATTATTTACCTCAACTATTATATCGCCTTGCATTAAACCGGCTTCTGCTGCGCCGCTGCTAGGTATTGCCTCCTTTACAAAAACGCCTTCGCTTTCGTTTATATTATATTCTTTAATTTCAGCTGCTTCTAAATTTGATACATCGATAATACGCACCCCAATAAAAGCACGCTGTGCTACACCAAACTCTTTTAAGTCTTCAATTATTTTGGCAACTAAGTTAGCAGGTACCGCAAAAGAATACCCTGCAAAAGTACCCGTTGGTGTTGCAATGGCAGTATTAATACCAATTAAGTCGCCATTTAAATTTACTAAAGCACCACCACTATTGCCGGGGTTAACTGCAGCATCTGTTTGAATAAAAGATTCAATGGCGCTATCACCTAATAAATTAATGTTTCTGGCTTTGGCACTAACTATACCAGCGGTAACGGTAGAGGCTAAGTTAAAAGGATTGCCAACGGCCAATACCCATTGGCCAACTCTTACTTCATCAGAATTAGAAAAATTTAGATATGGTAAATCAGTCTCATCAATTTTAATTAAAGCGATATCGGTAGATTTGTCTGTACCCACAACCTCGGCAGTATATTTTTTGTTATCGTGTAAAATTACCTCAATTTCGTCACCAGCCGAAACTACGTGGTTGTTAGAAACAATGTAACCATCACTACTAATAATTACACCAGAACCACTTCCTCCATTTCTAAACTGTCCATTATCTCTTTTTCCACGGTTGGGGTCTTGAAACATATCGCGTAAATCATCGCCAAAAAACTCAAAGAATGGATTTTGGTTATAATTTCCTCTTTGATTACTACTGGCCTTTTTTAACATTTTTGTTTTTATATGAACTACTGCTGGGGTTGCAATTCCAGCTGCTTCCATAAAATTTAACCCGCCTTGCGCTGCTGCGTATTGTTTATTTTTTTGCGGTGTAGGTTCATTTTTTAAATTAGTAAACTGTGCAAAATTAGCAGTTTCTTTTTTACCAGCAATTGCATCAGCTAATGTTTCTTTTTCGGCTAATTCGTTTGTTGCTTGGTTTTGATTGTCGTTTTTGTTTCTATTTAAAGCAAAAATAAATACTACGGCAGTTGCTAAAATCAATAAAGAAATTCTTTTAATACTCATATATATTTGTTTTACAATTAATTTGCTGTTTCGAAAAACAAACTTAGTTGTTTTAAGTTTTTAAAATTTCATAACAAAACTGAATAGGCTTTAAAATATTACCTATTTAACAATTTTTACAAAAAGTCACTTATGTAAAACATACCTAATAGCGCATCAAATAAAAAGCTTAATTTTTAAAAAACTATATTTGTGAAATGCAAGAATTGGATACCATACCAAGGCTATTTAGTATTCGTTTTATTAAAATTGGCGTTATTGTAATAATTGTTACCGCCATACTACTGTGGCTTACAAGTTCTTATAATCAACAAAATGAAGTACCAAATGATTATGAAATTATGGATAGTATTGAAGTAGTAAAACCAACCGATGTATGAAAATAGATTTTGAAAAATACGAAGGTACTGGCAATGATTTTATAATTATAGATAATAGAGCAGAAACTTTTGACCAACAAAATGTTAAATTAATTAACCATTTGTGTAACAGAAGACTAGGCATTGGTGCCGACGGATTGCTACTTTTACAAAAGCATAGCCAATATGCATTTGAAATGATTTATTTTAATGCGGATGGAAATGTGAGTTCTATGTGTGGTAATGGTGGCAGATGTATTGCAAAGTACGCTTATCAACATCAAATAATAAACAAATCGGCTATATTTTACGCCATTGATGGAGAGCACCAAGTTGAAATAGTTGATGAAGAAAACGTTTGCTTAAAATTACTGGTTTACAGTAATATTGAAAAACACAATAATGATTTTTTGGCAGAAACTGGCTCGCCCCATTACGTAACTTTTATTGACGATATTGATGCAATTGATCTTATAAAAGAAGCGCACAAAATACGCTACAATAAACCGTTTGATGAGAAGGGAATAAATGTAAATTTTGTAAACAAAGCATTATATAATGAAACCGTGCAGATGCGAACTTACGAACGTGGAGTAGAGGCTGAAACTTTATCGTGTGGAACGGGTACAGTAGCGGTAGCAATGGTTGCTAAACAGCAGTTAAATGTTTTAAATAATGCTACTTGTATTAAAATAAAAACCAAGGGTGGTTTGCTAAAAGTATTTTTTAAAGAAACTGGTGTTTGGCTTTCGGGTGCTGCTACGCCAGTTTTTAAAGGCGAAATTGATTTAAACTCTTTAATTATAAATAGAAAAAATGAGACTTGATATATTTATTATAACCATTACTTTGGTAATTTTAAACTCGCAAAATATTTCTGCTCAACAAAACAATTTTACAAATAACCTTGCTTTTGAAGAGGTTAAAATAAACCCTTACCTTGATAACGAACTTAGAGCAATTGCCTCTGTTACACTTACTGATACTGCAAATGTTTACTTTAGGTATAGAAATATGGAAGAAGATGCTACCGTTTATTTATATACTAAAGTTTCAGAGCGTAATAAAAATCATACACTAACTTTAACTACATTAAAACAAAAAACCAATTATAAAATAGAAGCGATTGCATTTAATAAAAACAACTTTATAACAATAGATACCTTTACTTATACCACAAAAAATATTGATGGAAGATTGGATAATTTTGAAAACCACTTTCATACCGGGTTGTATACCACACCGCAGTATACCATTACTAATTTGCCAGCTGGGCAAGAAAGTTACTTTATAGCAACAGATTTATTAGGTAATACTGTTTGGTATCATAAATATAATGTAGAATATAATAACTGCAATGCTTGGCGATTGACCGAGCATAACACCATTTTATATGCTACTTGTAAAGAAATTACCGAAATAGATTTTTTTGGAAATGTACTAAGAAACATTACTATTGAACAACCAAATTGGTTTTTCCATCACGATGTTCGATATTTGTCAAATGGCAATTTAGCAGTTATATATGCGCAACCAGAAACCGTTACACTTAATACTGGTGAAGAAGAAATTGTTATAGTAGATGGCTATTTGGTGTTTAATAAACAAAACGAAATTGTTTACAATTGGAAAGCATCTGACTTTTTTGATGCAAGAGAAGCAAAGTTTATGGGAGGTTATTGGATTCAAATTATTGGGCAGCGTACTTACGATTGGTGCCACTTTAACGCTATTGCAGAAGATTTTGATGGAAATATATTGATATCTGCCTCCCATTGGTCGAAAATAATTAAAGTAAATAGGTTTAATGGTGAAGTGATTTGGGAATTAGGGGAAGAAGGTACGTTACAAAAAGATTCCACCTTTCAAATTCATAGGCAACATTCAATAGAACCAATATCACCAAATAAATATTTATTGTTTGATAATTTGGGAAATAATGGTGCTTCACGGGCAGTAGAATTTGCTGTTGATCCTAATACCAACTTCGCATTTCCATTTTGGCAATATGCGCCACAAGAAACAATAACCTCGCCAACAAGAGGCAATATACAACGCCTAACTAACGGTAATACCTTAGTGTTTTTTCCAACAAATCGTGGCCTTATTCACGAGGTAAATACTATTGGTCAATTAGTCTGGAAAATTGAGTTGGCAAAATCTGGTTATAGAGCTTACCGACTGCCTTATTTAGTTGAACCACATCAACAAGTTTCAATTGAAATAAGTGATACTTTGTGTAGTAGCGAAATATCAATTGAGTTGATTACTGATCCTGTAGATGCTTACATAAGTGGAGATGCGGTAATTGATGGCGATTTAGTTACCGAAGGTTTGGAGGGCACTATGCAAACTATAACTGCGGTTTATGGCAACAACATAATTGAAAAGAAAGTTTTTATTAGCCCAAAAGAAAATAATATTATTGAAGTGAATGATTCCATTTTACAAATTTCTGAAGTCTATCATACTTATCAATGGTTTTTTGAAAACACACCAATTTTAAATGAAACAAATGCAATTTTAACCCCTACAGAGGATGGACAATATTTTGTTTCTTACCCAAATAAATATGGTTGCATTAATTATTCAGACACGATCAATTTTGTAAAAACAAGCATTTTAAATGTTGATGAAAATGTATCTTATAAAGTAATCACCAATAATAAAACTATTGAAATTTATAGTTTTGATAATCAACCAAAAAACGTGGAGTTGTTTACTTTAGAAGGAAAATTGATAGTTTCAAAGACCACATCAGATAAAAATTATGAAATACCAATGCATAATTATAGCGGTCTGCTAATCATAAAAATTATGAGCGATGAAAAGAGCTACACAAAAAAAATAGTTTTATAATTTGAGTAAAAAAATACACACTTTTAGCAATGATTTATTAGGCAGTTTAGATGCCGTTGCTTTAGCAGATTTAATAAAGAAAAAAGAGGTTTCGAGTGAGGAAGTGATAAAAACAACCATTGAACGAGCAAATAAAGTAAACCCTCAATTGAATGCCATTGTAACAAAGAGTTACGAACAAGCATTAAGTAATTCAAAAAATATAACGGATGGCTTTTTTAATGGTGTTCCAATGTTTTTTAAAGATTTAACTCAAATTAAAGGCTTACCAACTCGTTACGGTTCAGAAGCTTTACAAAATGCAGCGCCATCAAACATAACAGATTCTATTGCAAAAAAAATACTATCAATGGGTTTTGTAAATATGGGTACAACCACTTTGCCTGAGTTTGGTTTGGCCTGTGCTACAGAATTTCCAAATGCACCCGCTACTCGTAACCCTTGGAATTTAGATTATTCTGCTGGTGGTTCATCGGGTGGGGCAGCAGCTTTAGTTGCTGCCGGAGTATTACCAATGGCTCATTCGGCAGATGGAGGTGGCTCCACTCGCATACCCGCAGCTTGTTGCGGCGCAGTAGGTTTAAAACCAACAAGGGGAAGATTATTGCTTTCTAAAATATTTCAAAACCAGCTAGTTGAAGTTGCTATTGACGGAGTAATTAGCCGAACTGTTAGAGATACTGCTCGTTTTTATTACGAAGCCGAAAAATATTATCATAACAAAAAATTACCCATTATTGGTTTGGTAGATGCGCCAACCACAGTTAAATATAGTATTGGCTTTGAGCAAAAGGCAGCTTTGGGTGAAACAGTTGATGTTGCTACAGCAAAAGCATTAAACAAAACAATTTCATTTTTAGAAGGGATGGGACATATTTTAAAGCCCGTAAACTTGCCAGAAGCAAAGCAACTTAAACAAGATTTTAAAGATTACTGGGCTTTAAATAGTTTTTTAATAAAGCGTTTTGGTAAGCGTGTTTTTGATAAAAATTTTGACGAAAAAAAATTAACTAAACTGGTAAAAGGTTTGGCCGATAAGGCCGCAAAAAATATGTTGAAAGCTCCTTTTTTAATTGCCCGCCTTCGCAATTCGTACAAAATGTATCAGCAGTTTTTGCAACAAAATAAAATTGACATGATATTAACGCCTACTTTAAGCCACCTAACTCCAAAAATTGGTCATTTTAATATGAATCAAGATTGCGATGCGCTATTTGATAAAATGGAACAATGGGTTCAATATACTCCTTTTACTAATGCTACTGGCTGCCCATCAATATCTTTACCTATTGGTTTTGATAACGCTACTGGCTTGCCAATAGGTATGATGTTTTGGGCAGATTGGGGAGCAGATAAAATGCTATTGGAACTGGCTTATGCGATAGAAGAAGCAAAGCCTTTTAAACTGATTTTTGAATAGTTAATTTAAAATAGTTTTATAATTTCTTTTAAAACTTGCCTTTATACGTTTCGTAAATTTCAACTACTAAACCAGTACATTTTACCGTTATAGCTAATTGCGTATTGTTGGGTTAAGTTGCTGCTAATGAAGGAGTATTAACAACTTTGCAATTTATAACACCTTTTCTCTCTTATGCTTCTTCAAGCAAATGGTATTTAAAAAGATAAACTCGAATTTCATTAAATCGTTTAAAGAAAAAAATCAATTCTAAATTTGCCAATTTAGTTTCCAAACGATTATAGTATAACTGAAATTTAATTTAAAGCATTTTAGTAAAATACAATACTTAATGTTTGCTTTTTAAAACTCGCATACCGCATGTATTTAAACTAAATATTCATTATCCTTTTGGTGTAAAAGTGCCAATATCTTTTCTAACTTTTATATCTTCCAAATCGCCTTTTGGTATAGCAGAAATTAGCTTTTGCGTATATTCTCTTTGTGGTTTTAAATAAATATCGTCTGCAATGCCCAACTCTTCAATTTTACCTTTATTCATTACAATCATTCTATCGCTCATAAATTTAACTACAGATAAATCGTGCGAAATAAAAATATAGGTAAACTTAAATTCTTCTCTTAACTCAATCAACAAATTTAATACCTGTGCCTGTACCGAAACATCTAAAGCAGAAACCGATTCATCTAAAATAATAAAATCGGGCTCTAAAGCCAAGGCCCTTGCTACACAAATACGTTGCCGTTGCCCACCCGAAAACTCGTGCGGATAGCGACTAAAATGAGATCCTTGCATATTAACCCGTTCCAAAATAAACTCCACTTTTTCACGTCGTTCTTTATCGTTACTTAATTTGCCGTGTACTTGCATAGGTTCCATTATAGCATTGCCAATTGTTAAACGTGGGTTTAACGATGAATATGGATCTTGAAAAATAATCTGCATATTTTCTCGCAATGCTCTCAAATTATTATTCGTCATGGTAGTTAACTCTTGGCCTTTATAACTTACACTGCCTTCAGTTGGTTTTACCAATTGTAATATGGTTCTACCCAAGGTAGTTTTGCCACAACCAGATTCGCCTACCAAACCTAAAGTTTCACCAGGGTAAACATCAAAGGAAACATCATCAACCGCTTTTACATACTCTAAAGGCTTACCAAACAAACTTGTTTTGGTAGGAAACCAAGTTTTTAAATTTCTAACCTTTAAAACCGGTTCTAACTTTTCTAATCGTGCAAAACGATCTTTAGTTTGTTGCGGGCTTATGGTCACCTTGTCAATCATTTCTTGCACCGATGTCTTTACTTGTGTAATAGTGCCATCTGGTGCTTCTTTCATAAAATCAGCAACGGTTGGCAACTTACTCAATCGCTTACCTAAAGGTGGCCTACAAGCCAACAATCCTTTCGTATATGGGTGTTGCGGATTAGAAAAAATATCCCAAACACTTCCTTGCTCAACAATTTTACCTTTGTACATTACCAATACTCTGTCGGCAATTTCGGCAATCACTCCCAAATCGTGGGTTATAAAAATAATAGAAGTTTCAATCTTTTTTTTAAGATCGTTCATTAACTCCAAAATTGTTTTTTGTACCGTTACATCGAGCGCAGTAGTTGGCTCATCGGCAATTAATATACCGGGGTTGCAACTCATGGCCATTGCAATCATTACTCGTTGCTTTTGGCCACCACTTAGTTGATGTGGAAAAGCATTATAAATACGGTTAGGATTTGGCAGTTGTACTTTGTCAAACAAGTCAATAGCTATTTGTTTTGCTTTAACTTTCGATAACTTTTGATGCAGAATTATTGCTTCTATTACCTGATTGCCACAAGTAAAAACTGGATTTAAAGAAGTCATCGGTTCTTGAAAAATCATAGAAATTTCATTACCTCTTAGCTTGCGCATTTCTGGCTCGCTTATTTGTACAATATCTTCCACCGTGCCATTAGGGTGATGATACAAAATTTCTCCACCTGCAATTTTACCCGGCGGCATCGGTATCAACTTCATTACAGTTAGTGAAGTTACCGATTTACCTGAACCCGACTCTCCAACTATGCCGAGCGTTTCGCCCCTGTCCAAAGTAAAACTTACATCGTTTACTGCACGTACAATTCCTTCTTCGGTATGAAATTCTGTTTTAAGATTTTTAACTTCTAAAATCCTTTTGCTCATATTTTTAAACTTAATACGGTATTGTAAATTAAATTAGTGCTTAAATATATAAATTTGTGTTGAATAGTTAGGCTTTATTTGCTGACAAAACAAAATTGTGCTAAAATATTTTTTTGAAGCGAAACCTTGCCACTCGCATAAACAACACTCCCACTTTCCGCTCAAATGCCGTTACTGCGTAAACGGCATAACCGCTGCAATTGGGGCTATAATAGAAACAGCGCTCCGCCGTGGTTAATTATATCATTTTTTGTTTTTTCAAAACAATTTATTTTTATTTGGCAACAGCATAAAATATGGTAGCAGATTTAGTTTTAGAAGATGACAACTTTTTCAAATAAGGTTTTTAAAAGGTAACTACAACCGGGCGAAGCCAGAAAAATAGCCCCGACAGAAGTGTTTATACCATTTGCAGGGCAGGCAATGCAGCAAAGCAAAATGGTATTTGAACGGATGGCGGGACCAAAATTTTTGCGAAGGGCAATCATTTCGCTTCTAAAATATACCTACTAACAATTTACTATTTTTGAGAAATTTTATGTGCTTGCTTAGCATTAATTTTACTTTAAATAAGTTAAATGATTGTGAAATTTACAGCCAAACTGTTTCTTTAGCTCAAAAACTTATATCTTTATTGCTCAACTAGTTGTAGATTATGAAATCATTATTAACCTTTTTATTACTTTCTATTTTCACCATTAATGCAATGCTTGCCTGCGATCCTTATTTTGCAGCGCTCTGCCAAACTTCTAACCAAACTCGCTTTGCAGATATGAATATGTTTGCCGCCACAATTGCCAGTAAAAGCGACCAAAGTGTTGAGTTGAATATTTTATCAAACATTAGAGGGGATGAAAGTAGAAATTTAATTACTGTTTGGGATGGAACTGAAGTAAGGAGCGACCCAAATGATGACTGCGATTATTATGGCAGCGGTTTTACCAAAAAATATGGCGAAATAGGAGATACAATTTTTTGTATTGTAGCGCTAATTGACGAAATAGAAAATGAATGGGAAGTAATAGGGGACTATCGCAAACCAGAAACTGACGGCAGTTATAATGTTTCTTTTACTCGTGTTGAAAATGGTTTAGTTAGTAATTTTGACAATATTTCTAATGCAGTAATTCCATTTGCAGAATTTTTTGCAAACCCTTGTGGCGTTGTTTACGGTTGTACTGCGCCAGATGCTTGTAACTACAGGTCGGCAGCACAATCAGACGATGGAAGTTGTTATTTCGATTGTGAGAAGCCAGAAATAAATTGCCCACAAAGAGATATATACCTGTGCGAGTCAACTAAAGTGCCACGTGCTTTAACGTTAGCAGAGTTTGATATTACAGATAATGTTACCCCTGCAAACGACATAAATTTTTCATTTAGAGATGATGTATCTCATTTTAGTCAATATTCCATTTACTCTTATACCTACTATTTTTCAGATGCTGATGGTAACAGGGTTCAATGTGGCCAACGATATTATATGCCAGCCAAAATAGCAGTTCCTCCAGCTATTGATTCTACTATTAATATTTGCCAAGGTGAGGAAGCAATTGTATTGGTGAAATCCTATTTCGATAACTACTTTTTTTATGCTGATAACAATGGATCTGTTGGAGAATTTATTGGAAGCTGCGAAAATTCGACTGTGCTTTGCTTTGGCGAACATTTAGGAATAAATACTGCTGTTATTGGTACTTATCAATTTTGGGTAAGCAAGGTAGTCCAAGAACGAATTTTCTTTGAAGACAAGCCTTATTTTCGTTGTGATAGTGAACCTGTTTTGTTTACCTTAAACATTAACCCAACACCAAGTGCTGTTTTAAAAGATGAAATGCCAAGTGTAAAACTAGGCGAGTATTTTAACTTAATGGATATGGTAGAAGAGAACGAGAACGGTTATTGGACTGGTCAAAATATATTACGTTTCGGTGCTGCTAATGGACAAAATTATTTTTATTTCTTCCCTAAAAAAACAGGTTTAAACAAAGTTTTTTATAATGTACAAAGCGGTGATTGTATCCAAACTCAAACCTTAGTAATTAATGTTCAAAGCTATCGTTTGGCTGATGGCCTTTCGCTTTTTGATCCATTAATTGTTTTTCCTAATCCAACCCAAGGTAAAATTTATGTAAATTTATCAAACGCTATTGATGTGGAACATAGCATTGAAGTATTTGATATTAATGGTAAATTACATCATCAGCAAACTGTAAATAATATAAAAAACACTTTATTTGAGTTGGATTTAAGCCACTTAGCAAAAGGAGTATATTTAGTAGAAACTCGTAATGCGTTAGAAATTAACTCGGAGAAAATTATTATTGAGTAATAGTGTGGAGAGCAAATTTTATTTGCTCTCTTTTTTATTTTTTTAAGAATTAAACTAAAAAGTAATAACTATGATGGTTTGGGTTGTTGATTTTGCGAGTTTAATTTTATGTTTTATAATTTTTTAATGGAGGTAATGTAAAAAAAGCCTTTAGCCGACATTTTTTGCTGTAAGTATTTATCTTAGCAAAAAAATGAAAAAATTTGGTCTACTCATTTTATGCATTTTAAGTATGTTGCTTTCTATTGCACAAACACAACAAGTAAAAAAATATGTTTCTGTTGAGTTGTTTTCCAATACTTGGTGTGGCTTGTGTGCCTTTTATGATCCTCCGGCAATTGAAACATATCTTGCAAACAAAGCAGATGTGCATTTAATTAGTGTTCATCCTAACGTGCCTTATCCACAATGTCCGTTTTATAATGCTAACCCAACTGATAATTTAGCAAGAAGAACTTATAATGCTGTTAGTGGTACGCCACGTACTTTTACTAATGGTACACAATTAAATACAGGATCTGGTATGTTAACGCAAAATTTAATTGATCGTAATATAGGCCAATATAGTGCACTAAGAATAGCGGTTAGTGAAAGTGGCTTTTCTACTACTAAAACGGTAACTGTTAATGTAAAGTCATTTGAAACACTTACTGCGGGTGATTGGCGTTTATATGTAACCGCTGTGGTAGAATTAGTTAATTTCGATGCTCAAAATGGTTTAACCGAACACCATAATGTGTTATGGCAATTTTTAACATCAGAAAATGGTGACCCAATTACCCCTGCTGCTTTACATGGAACAGTAAGCCAAACCTTTCAATATGATACTAATAATTTAACACATTCAAGTTTTGATGCTAACCAAGTTTACACCATTGCTTTTATTCAAAATAATGACACTAAGGAGGTTATAAATTCAGGATCTTCAAAAGATATTATTATTGATGCTGCTATAACTGCGCCTACTTGTGGAGAAACGGATGGAAGTATAGATTTAAATATTAGTGGTGGTTCTGGAAACTACGGTATATTTTGGGCACAGGGTGCTTTTACCGAAACAATAAACAATTTAGCAGAAGGTACTTACTCGGTTGTAGTAACCGATAATTTGGGTGCAAGCGTAACTAATCAATTTACCATAAGTTGTTGTACCGAAAATTTAAACTTGCAGGGCAATCAATTGAATGATGAAGTTTACAAAGCGAGCAATACTATTACTTCTACCGCTATTATAACTGCAAATATTGAATACAAAGCTGGCCAAAGAATTCAGCTAAATAATGGCTTTACCACCAAGACACCTAATAACTTTGGTGTGAAAATAGAAGAGGGATGTGATTAATTTTGCTATGGTTTAAACACTTCAGCTATCATACATCTGGCGCTGCCACCACCATATTTTTCAATGGTACTAATGTTGCTATGTACTATTTTATTGGTCATTAAAATTTGCGTCAATTGTTTATCTGTAAAGGCATTTAAGGCAGTTTGCGACATTACTTCTATTTTTTGGCCAGTGGTATTTTTTAGTTGAATAATATTACCTGCCATTTGTTCCATTTGCTCAAAAGTGATATCAATTACCATCTTTCCGGTATCGGCAAAGTGATTTAATAGTTGTTGTTTTTCTTTTTGGTTGGGTATAGCAACTAAGCATATTACTACAAATTCTTCAGCTAACGACATCATTACATTAGTATGATAAATCGCTTTTCCGCCTCGGTCAACAGCATTAAAAATTATGGGTTGATAAGCTAATTTTTGAGCTACTGTTTCAACAGCTTCTTTGTCGGTTCGTGGAGAAAGGCAGGCATACAGTAATTTATTGCTACGGTCCAATATTAAACTACCAGTTCCTTCTAAGTATTGCTTGGCAATTTCAAAATAACTAAAGTCTTCAACAGTATTGTACTTAAACTTTAATTTTAAATCTTCTACAATATCAAGTCTTCTTTCTGTTCTTCTATTTTCTGTAAACATTGGGTATAAACAAATTGTGCCATTGGCATGTGTGGTAAACCAATTGTTAGGAAAAACGGCATCACTTTTTAATGGTTTATCCGTATCTTCATACACCAACACGTTAACACCCTCATTTTTCAGTTTATTAGCTAATTCATCAAATTCTTTTAATGCTTGTTGTTCAATATTAAGCAACTCACTAGCTTTGGCTTCGTTTTGAAAAGCATTAGAAGCAGCGGTTTGTTTGTTGTAAGAAAAATGTTTAGGGCGTACCATAACAATAGTATCTGTTATCATTTTTTTTTTTAAGATTTTGTAAGTGCAAATAAATTCAAAATAAACTACAATTTCACCAACCTTTTTCAATTATCTTTAAGTCTATAGAAACAGAGAGGGAATAAACACCCTAATTAACTTAAAATTTTAGAACAAAACGAAGATAAATTAAGATGAAAAGAATTTTAATAGTAACAATTTTTGCAACAATGGTTTGTTTTTTGCAAAGCTGTTTGAAAGATGAATGTACTGGCACTCAATATTTTGTAAAGCAAGAAGCGGTTTGGGTTGCGGAAAGCAGTTTTAGAACCGATTTTAAAGCAGAAGAAGCTAGGGCATTAAAAAGGCCAGGTAAAATATACGCTTATGGTAACTATATTTTTATTAACGAACGATACGAAGGTATTCATATAATAAATAATAGCGATAACGGTAATCCGCAAAAAATTAGCTTTATACCAATTACGGGTAATGTTGATATGGCGGTTAAAGAAGGTATTTTGTATGCAGATAATGTTACGGATTTATTGGCCATTGATATCAGTAACCCTGTCGCTCCAAAACTATTAAATAGAACAGAAAAAATTTTTGACAAACAAAATGATGGCAATGGTAATTACTTATCTCATTTTATAGTAGTTGAAGATACTTTAGAATTGAATTGTACGGATCCACGTGTCGGCACCCAAATTATAACTGATGAAAATGGAAATATGTGGCTTCCTGCAGATGATATTTTGGTTGATTTTGAAAGCGATGGACCTGTGAGACCACAAGGAAATATTAGTCAGCCAGCTGGTGTAGCTGGTTCAATGGCAAGCTTTGCTATTTTTGATTGTTATTTGTATGTTATTGATCAAAACAAAATTGATATTTTGGATTTAAGAAATAAAGAAGAAGGCCCAATCTTTTTAAATACCTTTTACGTTTCTGGCGGTATTGAAACCCTTTTCCCTTATAAAGATAAATTGTTTATTGGTTCGGCAAGTGGAATGTTTATTTATGACAATGCTAACCCAATAGAACCCATGCCATTGGGCCGTTTTACCCATGCGCGTGCTTGCGACCCAGTTGTAGTAAAAGATAATTATGCCTTTGTTACTCTTAGAGACGGTACTTGGTGCGAAGGTTTTGATAACCAATTAGATGTTGTTGATATTACCGACTTATTAAATCCAAAATTAGTTAAAACATACCCGATGGATAATCCACATGGCTTAGCGGTGAGAGATAATGAACTGTATTTATGCGATGGCGCAAGTGGTTTAAAAGTATTTGATATTGCAGATGTAAATGCGATTGATCAAAACCAATTACAACACATAAAAGATATTAATACCTACGATGCTATTGCATTACCAGGCAAAAATGTGTTGTTGGTAATTGGTGCAGATGGTTTTTATCAATACGATATAAGCGATCCGAAAAATTTAAAAGAACTAAGTTTAATAGCAGTTGAGCAAGAGTAAGAATCGAAAATTAACATCAAAATTGATTAAATAATGAGAAAAATAAAATATATATTCCTTAGCTTAATATTCTGTTTTAGTAGTATGTACACTTATGCTCAAAATGGTTCGTCAACCGAAACGCATACCATTACTTTAAAAGATGGTAGCGTTTTTGAAGGCGTAATTAAAAAATATATAGAAGGTGATAAGTTAATTTTACAGTTAAATTCAAATATTACTAAGACTATAAAAGATAAGCACATCAAACAAATAGTATCTTCACATAACGCAACAATACCTCAAAATAATAGTTTTGAAAGTGATGTAAGCAATAACGGATTTTCATACAATAACAAACTTTACTTTGAGGCCAACTACGCCATGTTAATGGGTAAAAGTGCTTACGTTACCAATGCAAATTTAGAAGAGAAAGTAAATGAAATTGATAGAGGAATGGGTGTTCAGCTGGTTGGCGGCTACCAAATTAACAGATGGATAGGTGCAGGTGTTGGAGTTGGAGCAGATTATTATTATTTAGATAGTGGCGAAACAATTTTACCCGTTTTTGCTGATCTTAGAGGTCATTTGACTAAAAATGTAGTGAGCGTAATGTATAAGGCACAAGCTGGTTATGGTTTTGCTTTAAAAGATGATGAACAAAATATGATAGATGCTACCGGAGGTATTATGCTTTACCCTGCTTTGGGCTTGCATTTTAGTACCAAAACCAATGTTAATTTTACTTTAGATTTTGGGTACAAGTTTCAAAAAGCAAACTATGTTTATAATATAGAAAATGTACCAGATTGGTGGAATATGGCTAACGTTAGTGTTGAAAACGATTTGGTATACAACCGCTTTGCAGTTAGGGCAGGCGTAATTTTTTAAACTATTATATTCGCTATTTAAGCATTGATAAAATCTGACACATATACTGATATTGATTTGATCAACGGCTGTTTAAAAAACGATCGTCGGTTTCAAGAGTTAATGTATAAAAAGTATTTTGGCAAAATGATGCAGATGTGTTATAAATATACCACCGACCGCGACATAGCAATGGAAATTGTAAATGATGGGATGTTAAGGGTTTTTAAAAAAATAGACAAATACTCTTTTAAAGGATCTTTTGAGGGTTGGCTACGCAAATTAGTTTTTCATAGCTTAAGCGATTATTTTAAAAAACACAATAAATATGTTCACTTTATGGTGTTTGAAGATAAAGAAGAAGCCATAAATGCCGAACCCCTAAATAATTTGTATTTAGAAGATTTGGTCACTTTAATTGATCAATTACCTGATAATACCAAAAAAGTATTTCAACTTTATGCCATTGAAGGTTATCCTCATAAAGAAATCGCTAAAACACTTTCTATAAGTGAAGGTACCTCAAAATGGCACTTATCAAACGCACGAAAACTATTGCAAAATTTGATTTATAAAAGTAATAAGGCAATGAAGTTCGCACAATGAAAAAGATGAATAAATATGATATAAATGAGCAATTTTTAAGCGAAGCTTGGGATAAAATGCAGCATCAATTAGACCGTGAATTGCCTGTGCAAAAGCCTTGGTATTTAAATAAAATTTGGAGCATTGTTGGCCTTGCAGTTGCAATACTTTTGTTTACCGGCTACCAATGTTTTAAATTTAAAAATTTAGACTCCGCTATTGCAAATACAACATTACATAATCAAGAGATAGATAATACAATTACTGCTGCAGGTGAAGCAAAAAATATTGAAAAAGCATTAACTGAAATTAATACTAACAAAAATCATATAAATAATATTAGTACGCAAGAAGAATATTTAACTACATCAACAATAAGAAGTGAAAACAACATTGCTGCAGTAAAAGATAATGAGGGCAATTCTTTGACCAAAGCAGCCACTAAACCTTTTAATAATGTGATACCACAAAAAGCAAATAAAATTATTGAAATTGAGCTTACAGAAAGCCAATTGAAAAAAAGTAATGTTAGTGAAAGAGCTACTAAATATGAAGTTGCTGCTGCTGCTAAAAATTGGGATAAATCGGCTACAAGTATTAATTTAAATGAAACCTTAGTCACTAATTCAAATGCAATAGAAAGCTCAAATTCAGCATCAAATATAAATATAATTGCTAGTAAAAATACTGTAAATAAAAACGAGGCTACTTTAAATAGTAATTTTATTGTAGGTATAAAAACATCATCATCAGCATCAAATATTAATAATAAAGAAATTATTGCAATTGATAATACGATCAATTTTTTGCCATTGGTTACAGCTGAAGTAAGTAATGAAGCGCCTAATTACGAGTTAACTACTTTACTTAACGACACGCCAACTAGTAAAATATGGCAAACCAAAAAAGCATTTACTTTTGGTTTTACAGTAGGTTTAAACACTAATTTAAAAGATGCTTCTGGTGTATGGGCCGGTCTATTTGCCAACTACAATTTTTCAAATAAATTTATGCTTACCGGAAGTGTTGCTTATAATTACGAAGCCATTAATACTAAATATGAGGTACGTTACAATGTACCAATTGATCCCTCTGAAATAGTTATTATTGAACAAGATCTATCTTTTAATGATGTAACGCAAAGAGCCATAGTTGATGAAATTAATTATAATAATAACTATAAAGGAGTTAGTGCAAAATTGATGTTGAGTTATTTTCCTTTTAAAAGTTTGGGTATGGCTGGTGGTTTATTTGGTAAACGTTACATACTAAGTAATACTACCTTTGATTTTTTAGATGCAAATGAGGCTTATACTTTTAGAGCCTTAGCTACCAATTATGGTTATAATAAGTTTAAAGCAGGGCCAGCTTTTGAGTTACAGTATTGGGTAAAACCAAAATTAAATATTGCTGCTACTTTCGAAATGAATTTAATACCCGAAATAAAACAAGAATTTTGGGCTGCTGCCAAACAAAACTATTTAAATAACAACTTTGGTGTTGCTTTGCAATATCAGTTTAATTAATTGCGGGTCTTTTTTAAGTTATTATTGCGGGTTGTAGTTCTAAGTGCGGCTTGTTCTTCTCGCCAAGCTTCAACTTTTGCAGTATTACCACTTAGCAAAACTTCGGGCACCTCCCAACCATTATATGTAGATGGGCGGGTATAAACAGGTGGAGCAATCGTATCATCTTGAAAAGAATCGAATAAAGCAGAAGTTTCGTTATTTAAAACACCCGGCACTAAGCGACCTAACGAATCTACCAAAACGGCTGCTGCCAATTCGCCACCAGATATTACATATTCTCCAATAGAAATTTCTTTGGTGATAAAGTGTTCTCTAATACGTTCGTCAACCCCTTTGTAATGCCCACACAAAATAAGCAAATTGCTCTTTAATGAAAGTTGATTAGAAATGCTTTGATTCAGCAACTCCCCATCGGGCGACATGTAAATTATGTCGTCGTACTTTTTTTTTGATTTGAGATCGTTGATGCAGTTTGCCACCGGTTCTATCATCATCACCATTCCGGCACCGCCGCCAAATTGGTAATCATCAACTTGCTTGTGTTTGCCTTTGCCATAATCTCTTAAATTAATCAAGTTTACTGCCAACAAATTTTTATCTTTTGCCCGTTGCATAATGCTATGGTTTAATGGGCTTTCTAACAACTCTGGTAGTACGGTAATAATATCAATTGATAAAACTGGCATAACTTATTCTTCTTCTTCATTTTTGGTATGATCTAAATCAAATAAACCATCTGCTATTTTTAAATGAACGGTTTTCTTTTTACGATCTAAATTTGTAATCAATTTTTCATTTAGAGGAAGCAGCACTTCTTCATTATTCAGTTGAATTGCAGCTAAAGTATTATTAGGTATAAAATAAACATCTTCAATTTTGGCAATTAAATTATCATTTTCATCATACAAATCATAACCAGTAAAGTTCAATTTATCTTCAATACTTTCTCCTATTATAAAACATTGGTGCGTGGCCTCTTTTTCATCTATAAAAATAGCTGCATTTTTTAAACCGGCAGCACTTTCTCTGCTTTCAAACTCTTCAAATTTAACAATTAGCTCTTTATTATTTACAATTTCTATCTTTTCTATAAAAAAGGGTAGAGGGGTGTTTTCAATTTCTATAAATAAAAAGGTGGGCGATATGGCATCGCTAACAAAAGCATATTCTTTTAAAACCAACCGAACCGCTCCGTTTAATTTATGCGATTTTGATATGTATCCTATTTTGGTAAGTTGTTTCATATTTAAAAACAAAAGCCTGCACTAAATTAATAATACAGGCTTTAATATTTTTTATTATTTAGATAAAATTAGCTGACTTCTTTACCGCCATCTAATACATCTTGATAAGTTTTTAATTCGTCCCACTTGCCATCTGCTGCCATTTGAGCTTGCTTTGGCCAAGTACCAGGATCGTGTGCTGCAAAATTACCTGCTGCTGCTTCTAAAAACGCTTTTACCTCTTCTGGTTTTTTTGCAGCTAAATCAGCATAAGTGTTAAGGCCAGCTGCATTTAATACTTCTGCAATTTTTGGCCCAATACCTTCTATTTTTTTCAAATCATCAGGCTTCGCAACTTCTGCTGGAGCTGGCGCTGCCTCTGCAACAGCCTCAGCCTCAGCAGCTGGCGCTTCTGGTTTAGCAGCTGGTACTTCTGCCACCGGTTCAGCAGTTGCTTCAACTGGAGCCGGAGCCGCTGCTGGTGTTTCTGCTTCTTTAGTTTTATCTAAACCTAACAGAGCTTCGTTAGCTTCTTGAGACGTGCTAATGGCATCTGCAATAGCATCGCCAGTTGGTTCACCAGTAACACCATCTTTGGCTGCCTCTTCAACTGCAGCTGGTTGTTGTGCTGCTAATTTATCTGCTCTAATTTTACTTTCGGCGGTAATCCTATCTATATTGGCTTTATCTTTATCAGCCTGAATACGATTTTTATGATCTTCAATTTTTTGTTGCTTAGCTTCCATCCATTCGGCAAACATAGCATCTGCTTGCTCTTGGTTGTGCGCACCTTTTTTTACCCCACGTTGTAAGTGTTTTTTGTACATTACACCCGAGTAAGATAAAATTGCTCTTGCAGTATCTGTAGGTTGCGCTCCCTTATCTATCCAATGCAATGCTCGCTCGTGGTTAACTTCAACTGTTGCAGGTATGGTAAGTGGATTGTAAGAACCCAAGCGTTCAATGTATTTCCCATCTCTTGGAGAACGACTATCGGCTACAATAATGTGATAGAAAGGTCTTTTACTTCTACCGCCACGCGAAAGTCTAATTTTTACTGGCATATATATATCTATTTAATGAATTAATCATTTGTAAACCACAAATTAATGGACTAACCATTTTGTGCGGTTTTTATTTCAAGCTGCAAAAGTAAACCTTTTGTATAAAAAAATGCATTAAAGTGCTTCTTTTTCTCTCCTTCTAAAAAGTTTTGTAATAGCACCGCCCAAACCAGCAAAAACAATTAAGATTATTTTCCACGATTTGGCAAGTATTAAACCAGCTTTAGCCAAAAGCCCTGTTTTCAATAAAACTTTGCCGGCAATTAAGCCACCAATTCCGTAAGCAGCAACTTTATCTAAATTGGGGTTAAAATCACTATATTTATGCCCTTCGCTAAAATTAATGGATGCTAATAGTGGTGGAATACCTTCATTTACATCATTTAAAGCACTCATATCACTAATGGCAGTAAGTTCTATAAAACCCCTTCTACCTAAAACTCTAATAGCGTAATTTAATGTGTTTTCGGTAGTGCCGTCAAATTTAAGTTCTTTTGCCCAATGTAATTTTTTGTTTTCTTCATCATAATATGGAGCAGAAGCCCAACCAATAAGTTCTGCGGTTGAGTACCCCATTTTTCGTAATTCTTTGTTGCTTTCTTCGGTAGATGCTTGCATATCTTTCAGCAAATCATCATAGTCAATGTTTTTTGCTTCGTCATCTTTAACAAAGCCATCATCAACAAAAGTCATTTCTACGGCGTAGGTAAGATCTTTGTTAACACCAAAATTTTCTGGCACCAACATGCCCAACGCATTTACTTCATCTGTATAAGGTACATTGCCCCAAACATCAAATAAAATGGTTTTGGTGTCTTTTACATCAACATACTTAAAACCTTCGGGAATTTTTACCGAGGCAAAACTTCCAGGCAATACCACTTCACCTGTTTGGTAATTAATAGAAGCCTCAACACTGTCTAAGTGAGCAATATAGGCAGCCTTTAGTTCAGTTTCTGTAATTTTGCTTTTGGGTAAAGTGTCGGTTTTTTCAGCTAATAAGGTGGTAACAAAAAGGGTGTTTAAAGCAATTGCAAAAAGCATAAATTTAGCTTGCATAAATAGTTTGTTTTAGATGATTAAATATTATGCTACAAACCTACGACATCATATTTTTAATTTACTTATTAGTAATGATGAAATAAAAAAGTAGTGGTTTTCCGCTAAATAACTTTTTTATTATAATTGAAGACTAAATAATATACGTTCGTCTAAATACTAAATAACAATAAATAGAAATGTTAAAATCAATATTAACAGTCACTTTAATTATATTAGCGATGGGCTATTGCAATGCCCAAGAGATTAAAGTAAAAAAAGTGTTTAGCGGGTATAAGTACACCTTAAATGGCGCCCCAATGAATATGGGTAAATTATTACAAAAATTAGAGCCCAATTCAAAAGCTTATGGCTTTATGAGGAAAGCAAAGTCAAATAAAAATTTTTCTTATTTATTAGCTGCAACAAGCGGTTTTATACTTGGCTGGGCTATAAGTGATGGTATTACAGATAATGATGGGAGCGGTTTAAAAGATGTAAATTGGGGCTGGGTTAGCGCAGGGGTTGGGTTTGCTGCAATAGCTTTTCCGCTTTATTCAAATGCAAACAAAAAGGCCTTAGAAGCAGTAAGGTTATATAATTTAAAAGTAAAATATTCATCTTACACTAAACCTAAAGCGGAGTTAAAAATTTTGGCAAGAGCAAATGGGGTAGGGCTTTCAATAAAATTTTAAGTTTAAGTAACGAACTATCAAAATATAACTTCGCCTAAATGCGTAACCTACTTTTTAACCGTTACTAAACACCAACAAAATAATGCATTAATATGGATATTTCCAATCAATACAGCAGCCTAAAAGGTTATTTTAACGATAGTGGAAAATTGACAGCCTACTCAGGTAAGCGACAAAAGAAGAGGCAGTCATTAATACTTCAATATTTAGCTGAAAAGTTTGAAAGCCACCGTATTTATAATGAAAAAGAAGTGAACGAAATTTTGAATCAGTACCACATTTTTGAAGATCCGGCATCACTACGCCGCTTTTTAATTGGCCAAGGTTTTTTAACGCGCACTAATGACGGTCGTATCTATCAAAAACCTTAATACCAACGCATCTTAAAGAAAAAATAAAATTTTAATTAAAAACTATGAAAAAATACGTGCCATTCATTAGTAATTCTACTACCTTCGCAGCCTAATTTTTTTGAACGGATGCAATCTATCAGAAACATAGCTATTATAGCCCACGTTGATCACGGAAAAACTACCTTGGTTGACAAAATTATACACGCCTGTGAAGTGCTTGATGACCGCAAAGACCACGGTGAGCTTATATTAGATAATAATGATTTAGAGCGGGAACGCGGCATTACTATTTTAAGCAAAAACGTATCAGTAAACTACAAAGGAGTAAAAATTAATATTATTGATACGCCTGGTCACGCCGATTTTGGTGGCGAAGTAGAGCGGGTGCTAAAAATGGCGGACGGCGTTTTACTGTTGGTTGATGCTTTTGAAGGGCCAATGCCACAAACTCGATTTGTATTGAGCAAAGCTTTGGAGTTGGGCTTAAACCCAATTGTGGTGGTAAACAAAGTTGATAAAGACAATTGCACCCCCGAGGAAGTGCAAGAGAAAGTGTTTGACTTAATGTTTCAGTTAGATGCCACCGAAGAACAGTTAGATTTTCAAACTATTTTTGGTAGCTCAAAATTGGGTTGGATGAACCACGACTGGAAAGAAAAAACCGACAACATTTTTCCATTATTAGATACTATTTTGGAACATGTACCAGAAGCGCCTTATAAAGAAGGAACGCCACAAATGCATATTACTTCTCTCGATTTTTCTAAATTTACTGGCCGTATTGCTATTGGTCGTATTTATAGAGGCGATTTGCACGCCGGACAAGATTATTTGATTATACAAAAAGAAGTACAGAAAAAAGTACGCATAAAAGAATTGTTTGTTTTTGAAGGCTTAGGAAAAACAAAAGTAGATAGCGTAAGAAGTGGCGATATCTGTGCCATTATGGGTATTGAAAATTTTGATATTGGTGATACTATTACCGATATTGAAAATCCGGAAGCATTGCCACGTATAAAAGTAGATGAGCCAACAATGAGTATGTTGTTTACTATTAACAACTCTCCATTTTTTGGTAAAGAAGGTAAGTTTGTTACTTCTCGACATATAAGAGAACGTTTGTTTAAAGAAACTGAAAAAAACTTAGCGCTTCGTGTTGAAGAAACTGATACCGAAGATAAGTTTAATGTTTATGGACGTGGTATTCTTCATTTATCTGTACTTATAGAAACTATGCGACGTGAAGGTTATGAGCTGCAAGTTGGTAACCCGCAAGTAATTATAAAAGAAGAAGATGGCGTAAAAAAGGAACCTTACGAGATAATGGTTGTTGATGTGCCAGACGAGTATAGCGGTAAAGTAATAGAGTTGGTTACCCAACGAAAAGGCGAGTTGCTAATAATGGAAAGCAAACGTGGAATGCAGCATTTAGAATTTGATATTCCTTCGCGTGGCTTAATCGGTTTACGAACCAATATGTTGACTGCCACCGCAGGCCAAGCAGTTATGACCCATCGTTTCCGTGCTTTTGAGCCGCTTAAACAAGGTGATATTCAAAACCGTTTTAATGGTGCTTTAGTAAGCAGAGAAGCTGGACAGGCATTAGCGTTTGCCATTGATAGATTGCAAGATAGGGGCAAATTTTTCATTTCCCCGGGTGAAGCCGTTTATAAAGGTATGGTGATTGGTGAGAGTAGCCGTGGTAACGATTTGGCCATTAACGTTATAAAAGGTAAAAAGTTAACCAACATGCGGGCCTCTGGTTCTGATGATAAAGCCAAATTGGCACCAAAAATTCAATTTTCGTTGGAGGAAGCTATGGAATACATTCGGGAAGATGAATATTTAGAAGTTACTCCACAAAGCATTAGAATGCGTAAGATAGAGTTTGTAGATTAGTTTAAAACATCAGCTTAACAGCGTTTTTTAAAAGGTTTTTTTTGCTTTAGCTATTATTGCGCAGTTATCTTTAGTTTGATCTGCTTATTCAACATTGAATATGCGAGTCGGTTTAGTTCTAACTGCAGGTTATATAATATCACCAACCAAATTTACATCTGCAACAATACTTCTACCAGCTTTAAATCAAAAGGTGCTGTTACTTTAATATTGTTCGCTTCTCCTTCACATAAAAAAACTTGATGATGTAATGCTTCCCAAACAGAAGCATCATCAGTAAAATTATGCTCATTATTGTTGATGGCATCTTCATAAGCTTGTAGTAATTTGGTATGATTAAAACATTGCGGTGTTTGTACCAAACGAAGTCTACTTCTATCCACAATTTTCGAATCTTTTGTACCTTCTACAATCAACCGAACACTATCTTTAAAGTTAATTACAGGTATAGCGGTTTGATGTATTTGCGCTGCTTCAAAAACGCTTATTATCAATTGCTTGCTAATTAAAGGCCTTGCCGCATCGTGTATGGCAACCAATTTGTTTTCACGCGCTGCAATAGCTTTTAAACCCTTAAAACAAGATTGGAAACGACTTTTGCCACCTGCTACTAAAATAAAGTTAACACCTTTAAAATAAGTAGATAAAATATCTTCTAACTGCTTTATATAATCTTGATGACAAACAATAATAAACTCACTAAAATTGAAATCTTCAATTTCAATAAAAGCTGCTATCGTATAAACTATTAAAGGTTTTTTGTTTACAGCTATAAACTGCTTGGGGATGTCGGCATTCATTCTACTACCCACACCACCTGCAACTATAACTACTGCTCTTTGCAAAATGCTATTTTAAATTATTAGCATTGCATCACCATACGTATAAAATCTATATTTCTTTTTTACCGCAGTTTCGTAAGCTTTCAAAGCATTATCGTAACCAGCAAAAGCGGCAACCATAATTAACAAGCTCGATTTTGGTAAATGAAAATTGGTAATCATACTATCGGCAATGCTAAACTCGTGAGGCGGATGGATAAACAAATTAGTCCAACCTTCCATCTTTTTTAAATTACCAACTGCCGAAACCGAAGATTCTAAAGCACGCATTGTGGTAGTACCAACGCTACAAATACGACGTTTTTTGGCCATACCTTCGTTAACAATACCAATGGCTTTTTCAGGTATCGTAAAATATTCTGCATCCATTTTATGCTTAGAAAGATCTTCTACCTCAATGTTTCTGAACGTACCCAACCCAATGTGTAAGGTAACATCTGCCATTTCAATGCCTCTAATTTCCAACTTTTTTAAAAGCTCGTGACTAAAGTGCAAACCAGCTGTGGGGGCAGCAACCGCACCTTCAACCGCAGCGTAAACTGTTTGGTAGCGTTCTCTGTCCATATCAGTTGGTTCTCTATCAATATATTTTGGCAGCGGCGTTTGCCCTAAAGTATGCATAATTACTCTAAACTCTTCGGGGGTGCCATCAAACAAAAATCGAATGGTTCTTCCTCTAGAGGTAGTGTTGTCAACAACTTCGGCAATCAGCAAATTTTCATCACTATCTTCGTTGCCAAAGTATAATTTATTGCCAACTCTTATTTTACGTGCAGGGTCTACCAAAACATCCCATAACATAGATTCTCTATTCAATTCCCGCAATAAAAAAACTTCAATTTTAGCACCTGTTTTTTCTTTGCAACCAAACAAACGAGCCGGAAAAACTTTGGTGTTGTTTCTCACCATCACATCTCCTTCATCAAAGTAATCTATAACATCTTTAAATATTCTATGCTCAATTTTACCAGTATCTTTATGCAAAACCATCAACTTCGATTCATCTCTGCTTTCATTGGGTTTTTGCGAAACTAATTTTTCTGGTAATTCGAAATTGAATTCTGATAACTTCATATAATTCTAACTGCTTATTTTAATTTAAAACCTCAAAACGAGTGCAAAGGTACGTAATTACAAATTAAATAAATGCAGTATTTTTAAAACAATTAAGGTAATTACACAAAAGGTTTTTTAAAAAACTTTATTACCAATGTTAGTAGGTATTTTTTTGAAGCGAAACAGTAACCCGTCGCAGAAATTTTGGTCTCGCCATCCGTTCAAATACCATTTTGTCAAACCTTAAAGGCCAAACCCAAACACCCAGCCAAAATGGTATAACCACTTCTGTCGAGGCTATTTTGCCAACTGCATAGCTCCGTATTAACTGCTTTATAAAATACCATTTTCTTACACAAATATCTTAACCTAATACTTTGCAGCAGTAAAGTTGGTTACAATTGCCATATTTCAGTATCAATTTTAATAAAAAACAATTATATTACGTATAGTATAAAAATGATTAAAAATTATTTACCTTTGCAAATCGAAACAAATAATTGTTAAGCAATTTAAAGTAATGGACTTTTTAAGAGAAATAGAAAACGAATTAAGACCTGAAATTACACTTCCCGATTTTAGAGCAGGCGATAATGTTACCGTTTATTATAAAATAAAAGAAGGTAACAAAGAACGGATACAACCTTTTAAGGGAAATGTTATTCAAATAAGAGGAAAACGTGGCGATATTAAAGCCACTTTTACCGTTCGTAAAGTATCAAACGGTATAGCAGTAGAAAGAATTTTTCCATTGTACTCACCAAACATTGATAAGGTAGAGATAAACAAACACGGTAAAGTAAGAAGAGCCAGACTATATTACCTGCGTACAGCCAAGGGTAAGGCAGCAAGAATAAAAGAACGAAGAGTTAGAAAATAAGATATTTAAAAAGCGCATTTCTTTAAGAAATGCGCTTTTTTATTTCGTGCCAAAGTGTCTTTCATTTTACAAAAACGTCTCAAATAAAAAATAATAATAATAAATGTCAATCGAAAAATTTACAGAACAAATAGAAAAAGGCTATGCCACGGAAGGCGCTTTTTTTGAATTGGGTGCTGCAATGTTCAACAACGAACCAGTAGAAGGCTTACACGTTAAAATACCATTGAAAACCGTAAATAGACACGGCTTAATAGCTGGCGCAACAGGTACAGGAAAAACAAAAACGCTACAAGTTATAAGTGAACAATTGTCAAATGCTGGTGTACCAGTATTATTGATGGATATAAAAGGAGACTTAAGCGGTATAGCAAAAGCGAATGCCGGACATCCGAAAATTGACGAAAGACATCAAAAAATTGGCCTATCATACGAGCCAAAAGGCTTTCCGGTAGAGTTGCTGACCTTGTCAGAAGAAAAGGGAGTGAAACTTAGAGCTACGGTTACTGAATTTGGTCCGGTTCTATTTTCAAAAATATTAGATTTATCTGATGCGCAACAAGGTGTAGTAGCCATAATATTTAAGTATTGCGACGATAATAAATTACCACTTATTGATTTAAAGGATTTCAAAAAAATGCTCAACTATATTACCAAAGAAGGAGCAGATAAAATTGAACAACTATACGGTAAAGTTTCTACCGCTTCTACAGGTTCAATTTTAAGAAAAATTATTGAATTAGAAAGCCAAGGAGCAGAACGCTTTTTTGGAGAACGTTCATTCGATCCGGAAGATTTGATGCACATTAGCGAAGATGGGACTGCACAAATTTCGGTATTACGCTTGGTAGATATACAAGACAAACCAAAATTGTTTAGCACCTTTATGTTGAGTTTATTGGCAGAAATATATGCCACCTTCCCCGAGCAAGGCGATGCTGATAAACCTAAGTTGGCTATTTTTATTGATGAAGCCCACTTAATTTTTGATAAAGCTACTGGTGCGTTGTTAGATCAAATAGAAGCCATTGTAAAATTAATTAGATCGAAAGGGGTCGGCTTATTTTTTGTAACCCAAAACCCTATGGATGTACCTGATGCCATTTTGGGACAATTAGGTTTAAAAATACAACACGCATTAAGAGCTTTTACTGCAAAAGATAGAAAGGCCATTAAATTGACTGCCGAAAATTATCCAATATCTGATTTTTATAATACCGATGAAGTATTGACCTCTTTGGGAATAGGAGAGGCCTTAGTTACCGCATTAAGCGAAAAAGGTATACCAACACCATTGGCGGCAACTTATTTACGAGCGCCACAATCGAGAATGGATGTACTGAGTAAAAGTGAAATTGATGATTTGGTAGGCGGTAGTAAATTAGTAGAAAAATATTACGAAGAAATTGACCGTGAAAGTGCTTTTGAAATATTGACTGCTAAAATTGAAGAAGCTCAATCAGAAGAACATCAAAAAGAACTAAAAGCCCAACAAGTAAAAGCGGAAAAAACGGTAAAAGAAGGTAAAGGCGAAAGTGGAGGCACAGAAAAAAAGGAAGATTCTTTTGTAAATGAACTTTCTAAAAATACAATGGTTCGCCAAATGGGTAGAACTTTATTGCGCGAAGTTTCAAGAGGTTTGTTGGGTGCTTTAGGTGTTCGTACGCCACGGAGAAGAAGAAGGATGTTTTAGATAAGCGACAAATTGTTTAGGTCAGCATTTAGCTTCAAGGTTCAATATTGATTTACCCTCTTTATAATGATGTTAGATTATTCTATAATATTCAATTAAAACTGAGGTGGTGTTGTGCGTAAAGTGACCAACAATACCGTAAAGTAATGTTGAATACTTGTTTCTAAAATAGGCGAGCATAAGTCCAAATGGGATGATCCAAATTAGGCTTAATAGAGAAAAATGTACGAGTCCGAATAAAAAAGTTGAACCCCACATAGCGGATTTTTTACCTGCAATTTTATCTAAGTTATTATAAACAAAGCCTCTAAAGGCCAGCTCTTCAAAAAAAGCTGGAAAAACCCCAATTATTATTATACCAAATAGTAGCGGATTGTTAGACTCCATAAATGGTAAAATGAGACTATATGTTTCCCCAAACAAAGCGTAGTTTAAATTATCCATTACAAACGAAACAACAAAACCAGACACAATTGCAATTATAATAATGGCAATTAATGGTTTAAAGTGAATAAGTCTGGGCAGCAACAAATTCCAAACCCGTGGCTGTTTGCTTGCAAAACCTAAATCAAAAAATGCGTAGGCAACAGTTAATATTGTTGCGGTAAAAAGGGAATCTTCTGTAAACCCACCAGCAATAAGCATTATTATTAAGGAGATAATGTATGCCAAAAGATACTTTATATTTCTTCTACTTTCTTCGTCTTTCTCTTTCTCTATTACAAAATTTGGTTGCCCACATCTACCGCAGAAATTATAGCCTATAGGTTGATTGCTGCCGCAATTTGGGCAACTGCTGATCGCCTCAATTTTAGTTAGCATGGCTATTTTTTAGTTGATTAGAAATTTTTTGATATTTGCTGGCAGAATTTATTCCTTTTATGAAAATGGAAATAAATAAAATTTTCCAAATGATTCCTTGAAATAGGTAGACAGGATTTGTAAAAACAACCGATAATTGTAATGTTAGCCAAAATAAAAAAGCGGCTAAAACGCCACTTAAAGGTTGTTTGTTAACCCATATAAGACATCCAATATAAATTAATGTGGCAACTAAATAGGCAATTCCATCTTCAAATGTGCTTTCACTAAATAATTAAAACACCCCAGATAGTAAAGTTAAAACAATAATTATTTTTAATAAAATTCTAACATTATCAAGTTCTTTATCAGCTTGAGTTGCATTAGATTTCTTTACTTTTATTTCATCCTCATATATTTCCTTCTGTTCTTGGTTTCCTCTTTCTGGATAACCGCAATTATTGCAAAAGACGTCTTGACTATTAAGTGGGAAATTACATTTGGAACATTCAAATAACTCTAACATAGTGTTTTTATATGGTGGGTAAAGGTGTTATAAAATTTAATAGTATTTCAAATGTAAATATTTACTATCGGAAATAAAAATTTTTTAATACAAATTATTTGATCATTAAATAAAACATAATAACTGGCTATCTGTTGGTTTGTTATATTTTTTTTCGAAAAGCGATATATTTAGGCGGTTAATGCGACTGGGCGCAGTTGGAAAAATAGCCTCGACAGAAGTGGTTATACCATTTTGGGTTGGGCTTATGAAGCGTTGGCAAAATGGTATTTGAACGGATGGCGAGACGAAGGTTTCTACGGGTGTCAACCGTTTCGCTTCAAAATTTATTTGATAACGATTATAATTATTTATTTATATAAGAAAATTTATAAGCGATTATCTTACGTAAATGGTAAATTTATTTTTGGGCTATAAAAGCTTAATTATTATATTGCACATAGCAATATTCTAATGCTTGGGTTAAATCGTAATCGTTGTATGCTTTGATGTAGGCCACTTCAAAATTGCAGAAATGAAGAAAGGCTTGTAGGTCTTGTTTGGTGGTATAACCAGTTACCGATTTGGCTAAGTTAAATAAATATTTGTTGTAGGCTTCATATTTTTCTAAGCGTTCGTTGGCTTCGGCAAGCATACGTTGGTGTTTACTAAACTTCATATACAAAGCGGTAATTGGGCCTTTTATGGTGTAGGTTGGCATGTTGGTTTCGGAGTTATAATTTACTAATGGCACATCTTTTAACGTTGGCAATTTTATTTTAACCATATTTTCGGGTAACGCTAAGTTCATAAATGCATCAGGAAATTCTTCTGGTGTAGGTACGTTGTAAATACTTATTTCGTCTAACTGAAAAAAGTCTTCTATTAGCTCTACCTTCAAAAACTCTTCGGTAGTAGAAAGTTCTGCTGCTACAATTCGTTTTGTTTTAAAGCCAATTATTGAAATATGAATGGTATCGGTTGCTGCTGCGTTTATTTTAAACTTACCTTCTTTATTGGTTACTGTGCCAATGGCCTTGTTTAAGTTAACAATATGAACGTTTACTAAAGGTTTGCTGGTCACTAAGTCTACCACTTTACCTTTATAAATTTTAAGGTTTTGTGCTTGTAAACTACTAATACTAAAAAGGAAAGCGAAAAAACAGATATGCAGGCCGCGCAAATACATCTTATAAAAATAATTAATTAGGCAGAAAAACTTGTACCGCAACCACATGTATCGGTAGCGTTGGGGTTATTAAAAATAAAGCCTCTATTTTTCAAGCCATTATGGTAATCGACTTCCATACCAGCCAAATACATGGAGTGTGCTTTGTTGATAATTACGTTGATACCTGCTACATTAAAAGTTGCGTCGGCATCTTCTATGGCATCAAAACCTAAAATGTAGGTAAAGCCAGAGCACCCGCCACCTTTAACACCAATACGCAGGGCATGACCATCGGGTACTGCCTTTTCATAAATTAATTGCCTTATTTCGGTTATAGCACCTTCGGTTAATTTTATTGGGCAATTAGTTTTTATATGTTCTAAAACTTTTGTCATTATTATTTTAAACAGTTTTATAAGAAAAAAAGTGCATTAAAAAATGCTTAAAAATAGTGAAAATTTACATCATTCGCTTTCGCTTTACCAAATAAGGTTGCAACACCTGATGATAACTTTTATTAATGTCGGCTTCAACAAAATCAATTTTGTATTGTAACGCTTTTAATTTTAGTTCACTTTTAAAAGCGGCCATCTGCTTTACATATTCATCTTTTACTTGATTGCTATGCAACTTTACTTTTTCACCGGTTTCCATATCAACAAAAACGTAAGGTCGGTTTTCAAATTGAAACTCCATTTCTTTTTGTTTGTCTACTACATGAAACAAAATAACTTCGTGTTTGTTATACTTTAGGTGTTGTAAGGCTTCAAACAATTCATTGGCTTTACTGCTGTTATCAAACATATCACTAAAAATAATTACCAACGAACGTCTGCCGATATTTTCTGCAATTTGATGTAATGATTTTGCCGCAGAAGTGCCTTTATCTCTTTCGGGTTTATTAATAGTTTTATCTAAATAGCTCAGCAATAATTTGTGATGCGCAGTAGTTGATTTGGCTTTGGTATGTAATTGAACCTCATTATCAAAAGTACTCAACCCAAATGCATCTCGCTGCTTTTTTAGCATTTGCATTATAGCCGCTGCCGAAAGCGCAGAAAAGAAAATTTTATTCACTTGCTTTTCATTGGTGCTATCATCAACTTCGGGGTAATACATAGAAGATGAAGCATCTATTACAATTTGGCACCGCAGGTTGGTTTCTTCTTCGTAGTTTTTTACGAACAACTTATCGGTACGGGCCAAAACTTTCCAGTCAATTCTTTTTAAAGGATCGCCAGGGTTATATTGGCGGTGTTCTGCAAACTCAACCGAAAAGCCATGAAAAGGACTTTTATGCAACCCAATTATAAACCCTTCAACCGCTTGTTTGGCCAGCAGCTCTAAGTTATTATACTTATGCTGTTCGTTTAGTGCATTTAATGTATTGTTTAATGCCATATTGCAAAGGTACGTGTTTATTTGTGGTAGTAAAACAATTTAATAGACAAAGCGTATTTTTTCGAAAATGAATATATTTTAAATTACGCTAATATTTAAAGATGTTTAATCCTTAATTATGATCAATTAAGTTTTGATTGTAAATATAACCTCGGTTCACTTTTTCTTCCCACGGAATGGTTTCATTTGGATCTGATAACTGCAATAAAATCATTGATTTGCTAATTAGGCCAATATTAGGTGCATAATACTCTTTGCTAAAACATTTTGAAAGCCCGGTTTCTAAATCAATTTGAGTAACCTCTACCACATCGTTAAATGAAGTATTAGTGGTAGTATCAGTTGCAAAAGTAGCATCCGTTTGAGTTATGGTGTAATTCCAATTTTTGCAGATGTTGAACTCAAAAACATTGTTTACAAAGCCATTGCCTTTCCATTGTGCACCTGCTACTATTGGAAACGCTAATTTAGTAAAGCGCAAATTATTTTCAACCCGTTCGGCAACCTTTTCATCTCGCACGGCATACCAAGTATCTGCATTGTTCCAAACTTGGTTAGCATTACTTCGGTAAGTTCTTTCAATCTTTACTGCCGAGCGGTTAGATCCATCAATAAAAGAGTCAATTACTTCTTCTCTTATTTGAAATTTGATGGTTTCAACCGTTTCGGTAAAGGAGTTCCAAACAATGCTATCGGCTTCGTAAATTTGCCATTTACCAACTGTTAATGGAAAGTATTTTTGATCATCTAATATTGGTGAATCTTCTACTACATCTTCGCAACCAACAAAGGCAATTAAAGGAAATAATAGTATGATAAGATTAAAGCTCAGTTTTTTCATAAAATGCATAATTTGTTTAAACGATGGTTGCTAAGTTTTAGTATTTTGAATAAACGTTTTTAACTGCCTTTACTTATAAATATTAATCAATATGTTAAATTTTTTTTTTTAAATAATAAATATCTTATCTTTGTATTACTTCGAAGTTAGTAATCTACACAAGTTGAGCGGAATATTTTGCCTAAATTCTTCTCAAAATTTAATGTAGGGCATCACCAAAATATATTATTTTATCAAATTTAATTTCAAACAGTTTACAGTTTACTAGTTCTTTTAATTAGTGCTTGTAGCAAAGAAGAAAACACACCACCCTTGCCAATAGAAATTAATACTTACCTACCAACAGCGGATGTAAATGTGGTAAAAAAAGTAAAAAACTTTCACCAACTAGTGGAAACAACGGATATAAATTTGCGACAGAAAGATGAGCAGATAGATGCAGGTGAAGCCATGTGGTTAATGGAAGCAACAGGCAATTATTTGTATAACAGAAATGCCAAATACAAACACG